>Ga0208337_1000299_pt1 | contig 9746 bp, 7 predicted proteins | sample DeeseametaMP0371_FD_184213 | JGI IMG/M metagenome (GOLD analysis project Ga0208337, IMG submission 184213) | Marine microbial communities from the Deep Atlantic Ocean - MP0371 (SPAdes) | ecosystem: Environmental > Aquatic > Marine > Oceanic | place: East of Porto Seguro, South Atlantic Ocean... | reverse complement strand
GCGCCTGCCATTGACAGCGGGGCACCCTGCGGCCCATCTATCCGGCATGACGGATAATCCAGACGCTATACTGACGCAACTTCCCGCCCGCCTGAAGGCCGCGCGCACCGCTCAGGGCCTGAGCCTTGATGCGGTGGCCAAGCTTTCGGGCGTGTCGCGGTCCATGGTCAGCCAGATCGAACGCGGTGAAAGCAGCCCCACTATCGCCACCCTGTGGAACCTGACCCGTGCGCTACAGGTCGATTTCGCGGGCCTTCTGGACAGCGCGCCAACGCCCGCGCAGATCGAGGTTTTGCGCGCGGCTGAGGTGCCGACGATCAACAATCTCGGCTCCGGCTGCCGCATCCGCATCCTGTCGCCCCCCGAAGAGGCGGGCAAACACGAGGTTTACGAACTGTTGATCGACGCAGGCGGCATGCTGGACAGCCAGCCCCATACCCGCGGCGCGCGCGAGCATCTGACCGTGTCGCAAGGCACGGTAGAGTTACGCAGCGGTGATGCCGTCGGCACTGTCCACGCTGGCGACACGGCGCGCTATCCTGCAGATGTCCCGCACCGGATCGCTGCGACAGATGGTCCTGTGCGGGCTTTTCTGGTCGTGCAGGACGCCTGACCGTTTGGGCCACGGTGGGAAAATCCACGATATAGGAAAAAATCCGCTATAAGGGATTTCCTCTATTTCGGAATCTCTTCCAGTATGATAGAACTCGCCTGAGAAAAGGAGTTCTATCATGACCCACGCCTACCTAGATCACGTCAACGCCACCCTGTCCGGCATCGCCGCGGACGGTATGATGAAGCAAGAGCGCATGATCACCTCGCCCCAATCCGGTGAGATCACGGTGGGCGGGCGTCAGGTGATCAATCTTTGCGCAAACAACTACCTGGGGCTGGCAGACCACCCCGATCTCATCGCCGCGGCCCGTGACGCGATGGACCCCAAGGGGTTCGGCATGGCCTCTGTCCGCTTTATCTGTGGCACACAGGACATCCACCGCGAGCTGGAACAAAAGCTGGCGGCCTTCCTCGGGAAAGATGATTCCATCCTGTTTGCGGCTTGCTTTGACGCCAACGGCGGGCTGTTCGAGCCCCTGTTCGGGCCAGAGGACGCCATCGTCTCGGACAGTCTGAACCACGCCTCGATCATCGACGGCATCCGCCTGTGCAAAGCCAAACGCTACCGCTATGCCAACTCGGACATGGACGACCTAGAAGGGCAGCTCAAGCTCGCCCGCGAGGAAGGCGCGCGGTTTATCATGATCGCGACCGACGGTGTGTTCAGCATGGACGGCTATCTGGCGAAACTGCCCGAAATCACCAAACTGGCGGAGAAATACGAAGCGCTGGTGATGGTCGACGACTGCCACGCGACAGGCTTTATGGGACCGAAGGGGGAGGGCACGCCAGCGCACTTCGGGGTCGATGTGGATATCCTGACAGGCACCTTGGGCAAGGCGCTTGGCGGGGCCATCGGCGGCTATATCGCAGGGCCGCAGCCGGTGATCGACCTGCTGCGCCAACGCGCGCGGCCCTATCTCTTCTCGAATTCACTGCCGCCGTCGATTGTCATGGCCGGGATCAAGGCGCTTGAACTGGTCGAACAAGGGGATGATCGTCGCACGCAACTGTTCGAGAACGCGAAATACTGGCGCGAGGGGCTGACCAACCTCGGCTTTGACCTGCTGCCCGGCGAACATCCGATCATCCCCGTGATGCTGGGCGAGGCGCAGTTGGCGCAGGATATGGCAGCGCGCCTGTTCGAGGAAGGCGTCTATGTCAGCGGCTTTTTCTTTCCCGTTGTGCCCCGCGGTCAGGCCCGCATCCGCACCCAGATGAATGCCGCACTGACCCGCGATGAGCTCGACCGTGCGCTCGAAGCCTTCAAGGTGGCGGGCAAAGCCTGTGGGGTTCTGTCATGAGCAACGAAATGAAGGCGCTGTGTAAGTCCGAGCCCCGCGAGGGACTGTGGATGACCCGCGCGCCGGTGCCGGAAATCGGGCCGGATGACGTGCTGATCAAGATCAACAAAACCGGCATTTGTGGCACGGATATCCACATCTGGAACTGGGATGAATGGGCGCAGAATACCGTGCCTGTCCCGCTGATCACCGGCCATGAATTTGCCGGAGAGATTGTGGAACTGGGCCGCAATGTCACGGATCTGACCATCGGGCAGCGCTGCTCGGGCGAGGGGCATCTGATCGGAAAAACCTCGCGCCAGTCGCGGTCCGGCAAGTTCCACCTTGATCCCGCCACGCGTGGTATCGGCGTGAATGAACAAGGTGCCTTCGCGCAATATCTGCGACTGCCCGCGTTCAATGTCGTCCCGCTACCCGACACGATCTCGGACGATATCGGAGCGATCCTCGACCCGCTTGGCAATGCGGTACACACCGCGCTGAGCTTTGATCTGGTGGGGGAAGATGTGCTGATCACCGGCGCAGGCCCCATCGGTATCATGGCTGCAGCGGTCGCCCGCCACGTCGGCGCACGTCATGTGGTGATCACGGACGTGAACCCCGCCCGGCTAGAGCTCGCCGCCAAGGTCGCCGATGTCGTCCCCGTCGACGTGCGTCACGAAGACCTTGCCGATGTCATCGCGCGGTTGAAGATGAAACAGGGCTTCGACGTCGGGATGGAGATGTCGGGCAATCAGGTCGCGCTGGATCAGATGGTAGAGGCAATGACCATGGGCGGGCGGATCGCGATGCTAGGCATCCCGCCGGGCAAATCGCCCGTCGATTGGTCGCGCATCGTGTTCAAGGCGATCACCGTCAAAGGGGTCTATGGCCGCGAGATCTTCGAGACGTGGTACAAGATGATCGCCATGCTGGAAAACGGCTTGGACGTGAGTGAGATCATCACCCATCGTTTTGACGTCGACGACTTCCAGACGGGGTTTGCGACGATGAAATCGGGAGCCTCTGGCAAAGTGGTGCTGGACTGGACCGGCGCGTGATGCGTCGGGGGCAGCGGTCGGGGGGAGCCCGTAGGGGCGCTGCCCCCGCAGCCTTTGGCTGCTCCCCCGGGATTTAGGCCAATTGGAAGCAGGCAAAACAAAAGCGCCCCCGGTGACGGGGGCGCTCTGCGGTTCTTTGATGCGCTGTGGGTCTTAGGCGACTTCGAATTCGAGCTCTTTGACCTGTTTGAACAGACCTGTATCACGCAGGTCTTTCAGCGCTTTCTCGGGCAGCGGGCCGTCAATATAGAGCAAGGCAATCGCCTCCCCTTTGGCGGTGGACCGGCCGAGGGTGAAGTTCGCGATGTTCACGTCGTTCGCACCCAGGGTCTGACCCAGCGTCCCGATGATGCCGGGCACGTCGTTGTTGGTGGTGTAAAGCATATGCGCACCAACTTCGGCTTCGATATTGATGCCTTTGATCTGGATGAAGCGTGGTTTGCCATCCGAGAACACGGTGCCCGCGATCGACCGTTCCCGTTTCTCGGTGACAACGGTAACTTTCACATAGCCGTCGAAGACACCGGATTTGTCCTGATTGGTGGTGCTGATCTGGATGCCTTTTTCGCGCGCAACAACGGGGGCGCTGACCATGTTCACGTCGGGGTTGGCACGTTTCATGATGCCCGCCACGACCGCGCAGTTCAGCGCGTTCAGGTTCATCTCGGACACCTGACCGTCGTAAAGGATGTTGATCGCCTTCACGGCTTCATCCGTCATCTGGCCAATGAAGGCCCCAAGGTGACCCGCCAAAGTGATCCACGGGCCCATGACCTTTGCCTCTTCGGCGGTGACGGACGGCATGTTCAGGGCGTTTGTGACGGCACCAGTCAGCAGGTAGTCGGACATCTGTTCAGCGACCTGAAGTGCCACGTTTTCCTGTGCTTCAGTCGTGGCGGCCCCAAGGTGGGGGGTGCAGACGACGTTGGGTAGGCCGAACAGCGGGTTTTCGGTCGCGGGTTCTTCCTTGAAAACGTCGAAGGCTGCGCCAGCGACATGGCCGGATTTCAGCGCTTCGGCCAATGCTTCTTCGTCGACCAGACCGCCGCGGGCACAGTTGATGATCCGCACACCTTTTTTGGTTTTCGCCAAGGCTTCCTTGGACAGGATATTTGCGGTTTGATCCGTGTAAGGCACGTGCAACGTGATGAAGTCTGCGCGCGCCAGGAGATCGTCCAGCTCGACTTTCTCGACACCCATCTTCTTGGCTTTTTCCTCGCTCAGGAAGGGGTCATAGGCCGCGACTTTCATCTTCAGGCCGCGGGCGCGATCGCAGACGATGCCGCCGATGTTGCCGGCGCCGATGACGCCAAGGGTTTTGCCCGTAAGCTCGACCCCCATGAATTTGGACTTTTCCCATTTGCCGGCATGGGTGGAGGCCGATGCCTCGGGGATTTGGCGGGCAACGGCGAACATCATCGCAATCGCGTGTTCTGCAGTGGTGATCATGTTGCCGAAGGGGGTGTTCATGACGATGACACCCTTTTTCGAGGCGGCATCCTTGTCGATGTTATCGGTGCCGATACCGGCGCGGGCGATCACCTTGAGGTTGGTCGCATTGGCGAGGATCTTTTCGGTCACTTTCGTCGCGGACCGGATGGCGAGCCCGTCGTAATCGCCGATCACAGCGGCAAGCTTGTCCTTGTCTTTGCCAAGATCGGGTTGGAAGTCGACGTCAATGCCGCGGTCTTTGAAGATTTGAACGGCGGCGTCCGAGAGTTTGTCGGAAATAAGCACTTTGGGGGCCATGATTGGCGCTCCTTTTTTGAATAGAAGGGGGGCGTGGGTTAGCCACCCGCCTGGCGTGATCGCCAAGCGGGGAACCCGAAATTAAGCGTTGATCTCGGCTTCGAAAGCCCATTCCAACCAAGGCAGCATGGCCTGGATGTCAGAGGTTTCGACGGTGCCGCCGCACCAGATCCGCAGACCGGCAGGGGCATCGCGGTAGGCGCCGATGTCCAATGCGACATCCTCGTCCGCGAGACGTTTCGCGACAGCTTTTGCGAAGGCTGCGCCGTCTGTGATCCGGTCGTCATTGAATTTCAGGCAGACCGATGTGTTCGACCGTGTCGCCGGATCAACCGCAAGGAATTCGATCCAGTCATGCGTGTCCACAAAATCCGTGATCGCTGCCGTATTCGCATCGGCGCGCGCGATCAGACCTTGCAGGCCGCCGACGGATTTCGCCCAATCAAGCGCCAGCAGGTAATCTTCAACGCAAAGCATCGAAGGGGTGTTGATCGTCTCGCCCTTGAAAATCCCGTCGATTAGCTTGCCACCTTTGGTCAGGCGGAAGATCTTGGGCAGGGGCCAAGCAGGCGTATAGTTTTCAAGCCGCTCGACGGCACGAGGGCTGAGGATCAGCATGCCGTGTGCTGCTTCGCCGCCCAAAACTTTCTGCCAGCTGAATGTCGTCACATCCAGTTTGTCCCACGGCAGATCCATAGCGAAGGCAGCCGATGTCGCATCGCATAGTGTCAGCCCCTTGCGGTCGGCAGGGATAACATCGCCCGTTGGGACGCGCACGCCAGAGGTTGTCCCGTTCCAAGTGAAGCACACGTCGTTGTCGTAGTTCAACGCCGACATGTCGACAATTTGACCATAATCCGCGGTATGTACCGTATGCTCGATCTTGAGCTGTTTCACGGCGTCGGTCACCCAGCCTGCGCCGAAGGATTCCCATGCGACCATTTCCGCAGGGCGTTCGCCCAGCAACGACCACATCGCCATTTCATAAGCGCCAGTGTCAGACGCCGGAACGATGCCGATCTTATAGTCAGCAGGCACGCCCAGAATGTCGCGGGTGGTTTCAATTGCTTCAAGCAATTTCGCTTTGCCCGGTGCCGCGCGGTGGCTACGCCCCAAAGGCGCGCTCGCAAGCTTGGTCAGGTCATAAACGGGGGGTTTGGCGCACGGGCCAGAGGAAAAACGCGGATTCGTGGGCCGCGAGGTCGGTGTCGTAATAGCCATGTAGCTACCCTTTCAGATAAGCGCCCTTCGTTGGGGAAGGGTGTCCCACGTGCTGGAATACGCGGGGCGAAAGGGCGCGGCAAGCCCCCAAATCAAGCAAGATTGATGCAAATGCTGGGTAATTAGCTGAACCGAGAGGTGATGTTTCCTATTGGAGACAACTTAGGGCGACGGCGCTTCGGTATTAACTTCATGTTCACCCGTGGCTGGCAGAACGGACGCCAATCTGATTCTGATGTTGAAGGACCTATGCCTGAACCGCCCGTGCGTCATATCTTGATCGTGGTTGAAAACCTACCAGTGCCGCTCGATCGCCGGGTTTGGCTGGAAGCGACGACTTTGGTCCGCGCAGGCTACCGAGTCTCTATCATTTCGCCCACGGGTCAGGGATGGGTTGCGCCATTTGAACGGCGCGAAGGCGTGGATATTTACCGGTACCCCGCTGCTCCTGAAACCGGAGGCGGCGCGGTTTCATATGCTAGGGAATATGCTAGCGCAATCTGGCATTGGTTTCGGCTTGCGCGGCGTATTTGGCGGCAAAACCCTTTTCAGGCGATCCACGGGTGCAACCCACCTGATCTGATCTGCCTTCTTGCCATGTGGTACCGACGCAAGGGCGTTTCTTATGTGTTTGACCAGCACGATGTCTGCCCAGAACTTTTTGTCGCCAAGTTCGACAAACAAGGCGTAGGTTACCACGTCATGCGAAAGTGTGAATTGCTCAGCTACCGTGCTGCATCGGTGGTGATATCCCCGAATGAAAGCTTTCGCGAAATCGCGATGACACGGGGCGGCAAATGCCACGACGACATATGCGTTGTGCGCTCCGCTCCGAATCTAACAGATTTTACGCCCGGGCCAGGGTCGCAGAGGTATCGGCACGAGGGAGAGACGCTGCTTGGGTACGTCGGCGTGATCGGACAGCAGGAGGGAATGGATCTGTTGCTTTCCGCGGCGCTTCACCTTGTGGCCTCGGGCACGCGCGATATCCACTTTTTGATTATCGGCTTTGGTCCCTCATTGCCTGACATGAAACGTCAGGTCGATGACCTTGGGCTGACGGGTTACTTTACGTTCACCGGCGCACTTTATGGCCGCGCTTTGGTGGACGCTTTGAACACGATAGATGTTGGTCTTGCGCCAGATCCCTGCAATGCGATGAACGACATATCATCAATGAACAAGGTGGTTGAATACATGGCGCTGGGCAAACCGGTCGTTCAGTTCGACCTGACCGAAGGTCGGCGCACCGCCGAAACGGCCTCCCTCTACGCGGCTTCAAATGATCCGATTCGATTTGCCGATTGCATTAAACAGCTCATCGACGACCCGTCACTAAGAGCGGCGATGGGGAAGGCCGGGCGCGAGAGGGTCGTGAATGCGCTGGCATGGTCTTCGTCTGAACCGCATCTCTTGGCGGCATATACGCGGCTTTGTGACAAGCGCCTGCGCTGAGTGGCCGGCGCAAACCATAGTTTACCGTAAATTACATCATGCAGTGGAACGGGTTTATCGCCGTCTTCGTGGTTGGAACACGTCATGATGAACGGCTTTTCTACACAGTCATTCAAATTGGATGTTTTTCCTTAACCCCGTAGTAAGCCTGTCCCCATAACCATTGATGCATCGACCTTTCCCCTGGCCTGAGCCGCAGAAGGAGTTTCCGGTGCATCATACAAATGTCTTTAAACGCCAAGCCCATCCACGCGTGAACACCCTGCGGCGAAGCGATCTGCATCGGGAGCTTTATCGTCTATATGGCAAGCGCTGTTTTGACATCGTCTTTTGCATTTTATCTGCACCGATCGTGGTTCTCGTGATCTGCCTTCTTGCCTGTCTTGTGGCAGCAACTGGGCAGTCTCCGTTCTTCACCCAGGAACGCGTCGGTAAAGATGGGCGGGTCTTCAAGATGTGGAAGCTGCGAACAATGCACCCCCACGATCCACACTCGCTAAGAGACTATTTAGCACAAAATCCAAAGGCCAGGGATGAATGGCGACAAAACCAGAAGCTGCGTCACGATCCCCGTGTCACAACGGTGGGCCGGTTCTTGCGCTGCACGTCACTGGATGAACTACCCCAGTTCGTTAACGTGCTGAGAGGAGAGATGAGTCTCGTCGGACCCCGACCCATGTTGGTGTCTCAAAGGGGGCTTTATCAGGGTGACCACTACGAAAGAATGCGGCCGGGGATCAGTGGGAACTGGCAGGTTTCATCCCGGAACAGAGCAAGGTTTTCAGAGCGCGCAGAGTTCGACACGCACTACTTCAGCGCCCTGTCACTGTCCGAGGATTTGCGCATACTAAGGGCAACCGTGGGTGTCGTATTGCGGGCGACGGGGTGCTGAAGCTGGCGACGATTGATCGCGGGCCTGCCCTGAGTGTCGTGATCGTCAGCTACAACACGCGGGAATTGACGCTTAGGGCGATTGAAACGCTGTATGAACACACGCAGTTGACTCAATTTGAGTGTATTGTTTGGGATAACGCCTCCTCTGACGGTTCGGCAGACGCGATAGCTGCGGCGTTTCCGCAGGTCCGGCTGGTCCGCTCGGTGCAGAATTTGGGCTTCGCGCGCGCGAATAATCTTGCCGCGCAGCAGTGTTGTTCCGATTATTTACTGTTGCTGAACCCTGATACCGAGCTTCATACCGATGCGGTCGATCAACTCATCGCCTTTGCGCGCGAAAATCCGCAGGCGGGGATATGGGGTGGGCGCACCATTTTTGCTGACGGGTCGCTTAACATCGCGTCTTGTTGGGCGCGGCCCACTGTGGCCAGCCTGTTGTTCAAAGCGACCGGGCTCAGCACTGCTTTTCCGCGCAGCGCGGTGTTTAACCCCGAAGCCTATGGGCGCTGGCCGCGGGATTCTGTGCGCCCTGTCGATATCGTTGTGGGGTGTTTTCTGTTGATCGACCGTTCCTTGTGGCATCAACTGGGCGGCTTTTCGGAGAAATATTTCATGTATGGCGAGGATGCCGATCTTTGCCTGCGCGCGATTCACTTAGGGTATCAGCCGCTGATCACGCCGAAGGCGCAGATCGTGCATCATGTCGGGGCCTCTACCACGGTGACAGAGGCAAAGGCGATCGCGGTGATGACATCGCGTGCGTCATTGGTCCGCGATCACTGGCCGGCGTGGCAACAGGGGGCTGGGGTCTTTCTGATGTGGCTTTGGTCGGCGCTGCGGTATTTGGCCACGCGGCCGTTCGTGGCTTCGCGCAATGCGCAAAGACGGGCGCGGGCGGCGCATTGGGCGGCGGTCTGGGCCGCCCGCAAGACATGGTTGCGGGGGTATGATCAAGCATAGCGTTGCAACAGTTCCTTCGCCCAAAGCGTCGGAGAATACCGTTCGACATCGTGGATACGCGCAGGGTCAAAACGCCCCAAGTAGCCAGAGGTGACAGAGAAGGTCGAGCGGCGGGAATAGATCAGGTGATCACAACGGGACAATTGCCACATGTCGATCAGGGCATTTTCCGCCTCTTGCAGCGGGTTGCATGTTGTATCCGGCCCATGCAAACGCGCGCCGGCAGGGCCTAGCCGTTTGGGATGGGTTATGACCTTGTCGAACGCACGCTTCAAACGATCCTCGATTTCGGCACTGTCCGTCGCAAGAAAGACAGTTGCGGTCGGATGGCGGGCTTTTAGCTGTTCCAGGGTCTTTAGCACCGGGCCAAGCGGGATTTTTCGATCGGTGAACCTGATATGAACCCCGATGCTTGGCAGTTTTGCCGTGGGGCGCATTTGCGATAGCGCATTGCGGACCCGTGCGTTGGGGGTAAAATAGCGGCCAAGATAATTGGCGAAAACCTCGC
>Ga0208337_1000295_pt1 | contig 9846 bp, 10 predicted proteins | sample DeeseametaMP0371_FD_184213 | JGI IMG/M metagenome (GOLD analysis project Ga0208337, IMG submission 184213) | Marine microbial communities from the Deep Atlantic Ocean - MP0371 (SPAdes) | ecosystem: Environmental > Aquatic > Marine > Oceanic | place: East of Porto Seguro, South Atlantic Ocean... | reverse complement strand
GCTGGCGCGCTAACCGCTGGGAGCGCCAGGGGTGTTCACTATCGCCACGCACGGGTTGGTTAGAGAGCACCACGTCTAGCTTGTGGGCCGAAAGCCGCCTTAACAGGTCATCCAGACCACCGCTTTGCAGTATCAAATCTAGGTCGTCTCGGCCCAGCAGCGGCCGTACAAATCCTTCCTGAAAGTTGCGCGATAGCGTGGCCACTGCCCCGACGCGTACCACTTCGCGATGGGCGTGGCCGCCTTCAGCAAACAGCGCGCTCAGCTCTTCGCCTTGGGTGAAGATGATTTCCGCGTAATCAAACGCCATCCTACCCGCTTCGGAAAGGTGCAGCTGCCGCCCTTCGCGAATAAACAGCGCTTGGCCTAGGCGCTCCTCTAACTGACGAATTTGCTGGGAAAGCGACGACTGTGACACGTGCAGCGCTTCGGCCGTGCGGGTCAGGTGGCCTGATTTCGCCACTTGCCAAAAATAGTAAAGGTGATGGTAGTTGAGCTTCATGGCAGAGGGGCCTCAGGCTGCGTGTTGGCTATTCGTTCTGTTTTAAAGAACGATTATTGAAAAATAAACTATTTTTTATATGGTGGCGAGCTGGGCATAGTTTGTGGCATACGACTGAAGGGGAAAGGCTATGCCACATTTTATCAACATAACGGTGCTATCACTGCTAGCGCTGTGGTTACTGGTCCCGGTTTCGCTGTTAGTGATGGCGGGCGTCAGCGCACGGGCCAGCACGCCCGCATCGCTGAAGCGCGCTTGGCAAATAGGCCGCTGGTTAACGGCAAGTGCGCTGGTCGCGAGCCTAGCGGTGGGCGGGCTACTGGTGCTGGATGCGCTGGGTGTACCCACTGGCCTGCCCGAAGCCGCTCAGCCGCTGGGCTTGTATCCGGATGGCTTGGCCGTGTGGATGGCGCTACTCATCAGCCTGTTAGGCACGGTGCTGCTGCGTTTTGCAGAGAACTACCTAAAGGGCGACCGTGGCGAGCGTCGGTTTTTGCCCTGGTGTTTGGTGGTGCTGGCAAGCGTGATGCTGCTGGTCTTTACCCATCACTTGGTCGTGATGCTGATTGCCTGGGTGGGAGTGAGTGTGGCGCTGCACCACTTATTAACGCTCTACCCTGAGCGTGTGGAAGCCCAACGGGCGGCATGGCAAAAATTTGTGGTTAGCCGTATAGGCGATGCGGCGCTGATTGTAGCGGTAGTGCTTTTATATGCACGTTTCGGTACCTTTCAGCTACCTGAGCTGTTTGCGGCCGCTGCGGCGTCCTCTAGCGGCTGGCAGGTGGAGGCCGCCTCGGTGGCGCTGGCCATCGCGGCACTGTGCAAATGCGCCCAGGTGCCGATGCATGGCTGGTTGATCAAAGTGATGGAAGCGCCCACGCCGGTCTCCGCGCTGCTGCATGCGGGGGTGATTAACCTGGGGGGCTTTGTGTGGCTGCGTTTGTTCCCGGTGTTTGATGGCCTAACGCTGGGCCACTACCTGCTCATTGCGGTGGGTGGTTTTACCGCACTGGTCGCGGTGATGACGATGCTGACCCAAACCTCCGTCAAGCATGCTCTGGCGTGGTCTACCTGCGCGCAAATGGGCTTTATGCTGTTCGAAATTGGCGTAGGGGCGTACACCTTGGCGCTGGCTCACCTGTTGGCGCACTCGCTTTACAAAGCTCACTCTTTCTTGGCGTCTGGCCGTACCGTGAGGGCCTCGCGCTGTGAGCGCCTGCCGCTTGCACCGCTGCGTCAGCGTCTTTCTCTTGCGCTGCCTGCGGCCGCTGTCGCGGCGATGGTACTGATGCTGTGGCCCTCGCTGGTTAGCCATAATCCGCTGCTGGGTGCACTGCTTAGCTTGGCGGTGGGCAGCACGCTGTTGGGCATGCCGGTGGGCACCGCCAAACCCAAGCGTTTAGCGCTGGTAGGAATGGCGCTTGCCCTGGTGCCGTTGTATGCCTTGCTACACAGCGTGCTGGCACCTGCACTGCCCAGCGCCTACACGCCCTTAACACTCACGGCAGGACTTTTAGGGACACTGATGCTGGCAAGCCTAGTGTTGGCCGCTGGAGCCGTCACGCTGTTCCCTCAGGCTGCCTGGGTAGCCCGCTGGCGCGTTCACTTTAGCCAGGGGCTTTACCTGGCACTGCCGTTTCAGCGTGCGGTGGATGCGGTAGCCCCCATTCGTGCCTGGTCGCGTCCTTCATCGCTTGCCCCTGGTTTAAAAGGAGAGTGGTCATGAGTCAGCCTATTGCCGTAGACACATCCTCACACCATTCGTCAGTGCCGTCGCCAGAGCAGTATCGCGATGCGCTAATGCGCGCGACCGACGCCATTGCCCCGGTGTGGCCGCTGGACCAGTGGATTGCGGTGAACCCATGGTGGGGCCTGAAACATCAGCCCATTGAGCAGGTGAGCCACGCGCTCAGCCGCCGGGCCGGGCAGCCAATGACCATGCCTGCCGAGTTTTATCGTAATGCTTGGGAATCGGGCCGGATTACCCCGCAAGACCTGCAGCAGGTGCTGCGCCAAGGCGGCTACGCCTATAGCGAGCAGAGCTTAGTGAGCTACTTGGCAACACCGCCAAAGCCGGTAACGCCGCTACGCAGCGCCTGGGATTCCCTGGCAGGGCATGACGGGTTTGAACCGCTGGCGGAGAGCTGTGCGAGCTACTTCGATCACCATCAACAGCGCTGGGCAAGCCGTTTTGTGCCTTCGCTTTATCACTTCTGGAAAACGTCGGCACAACACGATCTGCGCTGGCCTAAAGCGCAGCGCCAGGCGTTACAAGCTCTGCCAGATGACCCCACAGCAGCGGTTGAGCAAATAGCTGAGGATTGGGCGCTCACCCCAGAAGCGTTTGAAGTACTGGCCCACACCCTGTTGTTACGGATTAACGGCTGGGCTTCCTGGTGCCAAGGCATTGGTTGGCATACCGCCCACCAGCAGGCAGAGGCGGGCATTACCCAGCTGGCTGCCATGGTACTGGCATGGGAGTGGATAGGCGTTGACCAGCTCACCAGCATCCAACAGAGCGAGTGGTTTGCCCAGTGGCAAACCGCCGATGCGGGCATTACTTCTGCGCATGAGGCGCTGTGGTGTTGGCAGCATGCCTATGAGCTGGGCTATCAGCGGGCGCTAGCCATAACGTTAGCCGCGCCGAGTGCCGAGTCTTCCTCCGCTCCCAAGGTACAGGCTGCGTTCTGTATCGATGTACGCTCTGAGCGGTTCCGTCGCCATTTAGAGCAGGCCACCCCTACCGTTGCCACATTAGGCGTCGCGGGGTTCTTCGCTATGCCGGTGGCCGATGCGGCTACAGGGCCTGAGCGTGCCCAGCCCCGCGTGCCGGGGTTGTTAAAACCTGCTTATCGGGTGGGCTCTTTGCAGCCGCAGCAGCGGGGCGTTCAGCGCTATCAAAAAGAGAGCCAGCGCCAAAGCGTGCGCCACGCGAAGTACGCGCCGCTTTCAACCTTCACCCTGGTGGAAACAACCGGCATTGCCTGGGGCTGGAAGCTGATCAAAGACAGCCTGCGTAAACAGGCAACCGTGCCCCAGTGCGAAGCGCCCGCCGGGCTTTTTCACACCTACGACGGCGAGCCAATTGCCCGCCATGAAAAAATAGCGCTGGCGAAAAACCTGCTAACGCTGCTGGGAACCCCCACGGCGTCGCTGCTGGTGCTGGTGGGCCACGACTCCCAAAGCGAAAACAACCCGCATCACGCCGGGCTGACCTGCGGGGCCTGCGGCGGGCAGGGCGGCGGCATGAATGCGCGAGTGGCCGCTGCGCTGCTGAACGACCCGGAAGTACAGCAGGCCGTACAACACGCAGGTATGACGTTGCCCAGCCCTTTTCACGTATTGGCCGCCACCCACTGCACGCTCACCGACCGCGTGCACGTCTATCGGGATGAGCAGATGCCCGAAGCGCTAGAAGACGCGCTGGCCGCATTTGAAAGCGGTGTACACGTGGCGGGTGAGGCTACTCGTCTAGAGCGGGCACCTGACCTGGGGGTGGATGACGCCGACCCTATTGAGCGCCTGAAAACCTTCGCTACGCGCGGTGCCGACTGGTCGCAACCACGACCTGAGTGGGGGTTGGTAAATAACGCCGCGCTTATTTTAGCGCCACGGGCGCGTACCCAAGGGAAAGCGTTGGAAGGGCGCGCGTTCTTGCACGACTACCACCCAGAGCAAGATCCAGAAGGCAAGGTGTTAGAAGGGCTGATGATGGCACCGATGCTGGTGGCCAGTTGGATCAACCTGCAGTACTACGCGTCTACCGTGGTGCCTGGGCTGTACGGCGCTGGCAATAAGCTGCTGCATTCAGTGGTGGGTGGCCATGTGGGCGTTATTGAAGGTAATTCGCCCCAACTGCGCATTGGCCTGCCGGAGCAGTCGCTGCGCGATGGCGAGAAGCTTCATCACGAGCCGTTGCGCTTAACCGTGGTGATCGACGCGCCCAGAGAACGCATCGAAGCGATTATTGAACGCCAGCCGGTGGTGGCCGATTTAATCAACCACCGCTGGCTGTGGCTCACCCGGATGGGGGATAACGGCCTTGAGCGCTATTCGCCAGAAGGCTGGCAGCCGGTTGCCGTTTGAGGGGCGAGCTACTCAGCGCTGAGGCACGATGAGCACGCTGCCTTTAGCGTCTTCTCCAGCGGAGACCAAATAACCTTCAAAACTCTCGCCATTCAGGCCGTAAGTGATGTCTTTGCCGCTAGGGGTATAGCCATAGACCGTTGTGGAAAGTAATAAGGTGGAAAAGGTAAGGGCAGAAAGTGTAGAAATACCCGTTACTGAGAGGGGAGTGGGGATTTTAAAGCGCATTGTAGTGTCCAAGTCGATGTGGGAGTTAAAGCATGCCGAGAGGAGATGCGTAAAAACGTGCGGATTGCGTGGAAGACAAAGACTTGCGTCTGGAACTAGGTAACGGCATGCTTGTCCGTTGATAGTATGACTACTAGGGAGCATAGATACATGGCTTTTAACGATTCGAATATGGCAAGAACGCAAACACACAGTTCGGTGAGTAGTGCGAGCGCCAATAAGGTGTTACGCAACACATACGCGCTGCTGGCAATGACGCTGCTGTTCTCTGCCGTCACCGCGGGTGCCTCAGTGGCGATGGGCATCCAGCAGATGAATATCTTTGTATTCTTCATCGGTGCTTACGGCCTGATGTTCCTGGTTCACAAAACAGCTAACTCCGCAGTTGGACTGCTGTCGACCTTTGCGTTTACTGGCTTTATGGGCTTTACCCTGGGCCCAATTATTTCTACGTACCTAACGTTGCCTAATGGCGGTGCGCTGATTATGAACGCGCTGGCTATGACCGGCCTGACGTTTATCGGCCTCTCTGCGGTTGCGTTGACCACGAAGAAAGATTTCAGCTTCCTCAGCAATTTCCTGATGGCAGGTGCCATCGTGTTGATTCTGGCGATGGTTGCAGGCATCTTCTTCAACATTCCTGCGCTGTCGCTGATGGTTTCTGCAGGCTTCGTGCTATTTGCGTCTGCCGCGATTCTCTATCAAACCAGCGAAATTGTGCACCGCGCTGGCGAGACCAACTACATCCTCGCTACCGTGACGCTGTACGTTTCTATCTACAATCTGTTCGTCAGCCTGCTGTCTATTCTGGGCATCATGAGCAACGATTGATTGGGTAGCAAGAACGCGATCACTTGATCGAAGTGACATCAATGACAGACCCTACTCAGTAGGGTCTGTTTTTTTTCGTTGAATTGGCACGAGATGATGCAATGGAGTACGGCTTATTAGTCATGGGTGCCCCCTACACAAGTGCGGCACCTCATTCGGCACTGCGCTTTGCTAAAGCAGTGATCAGCCGAGGCCATCAAGTGGCGGGCGTATTCTTCTATCAAGAAGGGATTCATAACGCCTCCTGCTTAATGACACCTCCGCAGGATGAACTCAACATGCGCGACGCTTGGATAGCGCTGCATCATGAGCATGGCGTGATGCTGGACGTGTGCATTGCGGCGGCGCTGCGCCGTGGCGTAATGAGTGAAGCTGAGGCAAAACGCCATGGGCAAGCGCACTCTAATCTGGATGCGCCATTTGAGTTAACCGGGTTAGGGCAACTGCTGACGCTTCAGCAGCGTTGTGACCGTTTAATCACATTTGCCTAGAGAGAGCGCCCAATGAGTCATGAACACGAGCGGCTAGTGATTATTCGCCATGCCCCCTATAGCTCCAATGCCTTGAGAGAAGGGCTAGATGTAGCGCTGGTCGCTGCGGCTTTTGGCCAAACGGTTAGTCTATTGTTTCTTGGCCAGGGAGTGCTGGCGCTTCTCAAAGAGCAGGCAGCCGGTGCGCCAGGACAAAAGGCAACGCTACCGACCATTGATATGCTGGAGATGTATGATATCGACCAGCTGCTAGTGCCTCAAAGCGCGCTGGATGCGTTGAACTTGCAAGCAGCCCAACTAGTGGATGGGGCCACGGTGGTGGCCGACGATACCTTACCCGAATTGGTACAGCGTCACTCCTATGTCATGAATTTTTAAGCGGGCAGCAACATGTTACATATTCTGAACAAGCCCCCGCACAGCGAAGCGGCCGCGCAGATGCTCTCTACCGTTGCGGAGGGCGATGGTATTTTACTGATTGAAGATGCCGTACAGGCGTTACTGCATGCTGATTGGCAAGGTTGGGATGCGGCGGCTGATGTGAGCGTGTGTGTGCTAAAAGAGGATGCGGCTTCTCGCGGCTTAAGCGGAGCTGCGCTCAATAGCCAAGCAATCCTGGTGGATATGGAAGGCTTTGTCGAACTGACTGAGCAGCATACTAAGATTCTGTCATGGTACTAAATCAATGAGTGATGAAAATTTATACCGTTATCTTGATGCTAATAAACAAATCAAACTCGACCCTGAGGGGTATTTAGTAAAGCAAGGGGACTGGGACGAGGGGGTTGCCGATTTGTTAGCTAAGGATGAAGAGCTAACACTTACAGAGGAGCACTGGGAGCTCATTCGCGTGGTGCGGGATTTTTATGCCCGCTATGAAATGGCACCAGCGATGCGACCGCTAGTCAAAGCCACCAAGCAAGCATTAGGCGAGGAAAAAGGGCGCTCGGTCTATTTAATGAGCCTATTCCCCGGCAGCCCGCCGAAACGTTTGGCTCGTATTGCTGGGTTGCCGAAGCCCACGAACTGCTTGTAGTAAGCAACCTTAGCGCTAAACCAAATCCCCTCGGGTACACACCGATAGCACGACAGCATCGTCTTGGCTGGTAGAGACTAGGGCGTGGCCCATGTCACTATCGAAGTAGATGCTGTCGCCCTCGGCCAGTACCAGCGGCGCATAGAATTCTGTATAAAGCATGATGTCGCCGTGCAGCACCATCAAAAACTCTTCGCCATCGTGACGCACCCACTGGTGATACTCTTCGAAACTACGCGCCCGTACGATGGTTTTAAACGGAATCATGCGCTTTTGCGCAAGCTGATGGCCCAGCAACTCATGCTCGTAGGTGGGAGTAGGGTGCAACTGCCCTTTTCCTTTCCGCGTGAGATCGCGCCTACCCATGGTGTAGCGTTCGCGTTTGGGTGGCGTAAAGAGCTGGGGCAGGTCGATATTGAGACCACTAATCAGTTTCTGCACCACGCTAAACGTCGGCGACACCTGATCGTTCTCGATTTTGGAGAGCGTGGAGCGAGCAATGCCGGTGCGCTGGCTCACATCTTCCAACGTCCACTGATTGGCAAGGCGAATTTGCTTGAGGCGCTCGCCCAGGCGTAACGGCTCGACAAAAGGTTTGCGCCCTGACGCGATGCGCAGCGCTGCGTGCTCTTCAGAAGTGGCGGTCATAACGGTCACGTAGAATGGAGGCCAACATAGTGGCTGCATAGTACCACAGCTCCCTAACCGCGGGTGCGGCTAGGGAACATTGGTGAAGGGCAGGCCCAAGAGCGCTTTCAGGTGTGCTTCGGCACCGCTAGCCAATGACGTGGGATTGTAGCCACCCTCCAACACAGACACGACTCTGTTATCGGCGTAGAGCGCCGCGATTTCCATAGCCAAGTGTGTTACCCAGTAGAAATCTTCATCCTCTAGGCAGATGTCGCCCATAGGGTCATCTTTATGTGCGTCAAAGCCTGCCGATAGCATCACGAGATCGGGTTTGAACGCGTGCAGTGCGGGCAGCCACTGATGCTCTATCACGCGACGGTACTCCTGACTTGCCGTGCCTACTTCTAGCGGCGTGTTCACTACGTTCTGCCATTCGCTGCGCAGGTAACGCCACGGGTAGAAGGGGTATTGAAAGCTAGTGCAAATCAGTACTTCGGGGTCATTTTTAAAAATATCGATAGTGCCGTTACATTGATGCACATCAAAATCGAGAATGGCGATGCGCTTAGCGCCGTATTTGGCCTTTGCGTGAGCGGCTCCCACGGCAATGTTGTTGTAAAAGCAGAAGCCCATCGCATCCGCAGCTTCTGCATGGTGCCCAGGCGGACGAACGGCGCAAAAAACGTTATCTGCCTGGCGTTTAAACACCTGGTCAACACCACGCACGACTGCACCTGCGGCCACTCGGGCGGCTTTTAGGCTATCTGGGTTCATCATAGTGTCGCTGTCCAGCGTGACAATCCCCTCTTTGGGAAGGCACTTTTCCAGCGCATTTAGGTGGCGAAGGGGGTGTACTCTTGCCAAGGCCTCATCGCAGGCTTCTTTCGCATCGGCTTGCATGGTTTGCTGCAATAGCCCAGAGAGTGATAGGCGCGCACGAATTGCCTCCAGCCGCAGTGGGCTTTCAGGGTGTTCTGGCCCCATGTGGTGCAATGCGCAGTCGGGGTGGGTAAGGTAGGCAGTGATCATGCAAGCGCTCCGATAACAATAAAGCTACCTTAATCGCCACGGGGACTTGCGCGACAGTGTCAATAAGTCGTACACAGTAGTCATTCACTCCAGGGGAGGCACATTCGTGAGCACACGTTTTTTGCATCATTTTTTCGAACCTCGTTCGGCGGCCGTGTTCGGTGCCTCTGAAAAGCCTGAGTCCTTGGGTGGTTTGGTTTTGGGCAACCTTCAAGAGGGTGGTTTTAGAGGTAAGCTCTGGGCCGTTAACCTCAAGGGCTACGAGACGGTGTTTGGCGTTGACTGTGTGCGTACGGTTGATGAGCTGCCGGAAGTGCCAGACCTTGCAGTAGTGTGTTCGCCTATTGAGGGCGTCCCCAAACTGATTAAAAAGCTCGGAAAGTTTGGCGTAAAAGCAGCTTTGGTGCTCTCTGGTGGAGCCTACCTTGACCGTGATGAGGACAATAAAGGCTCTATTCGCCAACGCATGCTGCAAGCTGCCCGGGAGTCAGGCATTCGTGTGCTTGGTCCGGAGTGTATGGGGCTGATTGTGCCCGGCAAAAAGCTCAATGCCTCCTACGCCAGCCAGCCGGTTAAAGCCGGCAGGGTCGCCTACCTAGGCCAGTCAGGGATGCTGGCCAACGCGATGATCGACTGGGCAGCGGGTCGCGATGTTGGCTTCTCCCATTTGATTACCGTAGGGGACAGCGTTGATGTCCTGCTGCCTGATTTGATCGACTATGTGAACCAGTTTTCCCCTGCTCAGGCCATCTTATTGCACCTGGAGCGGGTAACGGATGCCCAGCACTTTATGACCTCCGTACGGGATGCTTCCCGTAACCGTTTGGTGGTGGCGATCAAAAGTGGCCGCACGCCGCAGTCGGATATTTCCAGCATGCCCCCTACACCGGGAATCGCCAATCGCGACGTGGTGTTCGATGCTGCTTTCGCCCGTGCAGGCGTGGTTCGGGTAAACGATTCGGATGAAATGCTCGATGCGCTGGAAACGCTATCACGCATGAAGCCACTACACG
>Ga0208337_1000293_pt1 | contig 9865 bp, 7 predicted proteins | sample DeeseametaMP0371_FD_184213 | JGI IMG/M metagenome (GOLD analysis project Ga0208337, IMG submission 184213) | Marine microbial communities from the Deep Atlantic Ocean - MP0371 (SPAdes) | ecosystem: Environmental > Aquatic > Marine > Oceanic | place: East of Porto Seguro, South Atlantic Ocean... | reverse complement strand
CCTCCCAAGCCATAGGTTCCTAACCAGTGGCCGCCCCCTAAGCCCACAATCCAATAAGAGAGCACGGTGATGACCATGACGATGCGCGTGTCTTTATAGCCGCGTAGTGCCCCTGCCAAATTCACCTGCAAAGAATCCGACAGCTGAAAAACAACCGCTAACGCGATAATGGTTAATGCTAATGCCTGGATCTCAGTATTGGATGTGTAGAGTGAAATCACCGGAGCGGCCGTAAACCATAATAGCGTGCTGTTGATAGCCGCGACGATAATGCTAATCGTAATTCCATTCCAAGCGACTTTGCGTGCCATCGCTAAACGTTGCTGGCCCAGCGTATTACCTACTCGAACGGTCAACGCCATGCTTAACGACATGGGCAGCATAAACAGAATGGTGGTGTAACTGAGGGCGATTTGGTGCGCACCTACAGTGACTTCTCCAAAGCTGGCTATAAACAGCGCGATCAGAGTAAATAGAGTGACTTCAACAAAAATCGCGACGCCGATAGGCACACCCACCACCACAAGTTCACGAATGCCCGCCCATTGTGGCGGCGTAAGCTGCTCCCAAAGTGAAACGCTGCGGTAGGTGTTTCCGCGCCTTGTATAAAGCGCCATCGCGATGGCCATTGTCCACATCGAAATAGCGGTGGCAATACCGCAGCCAAAAGCCCCCAGCGCCGGTAGCTGTTGCAAGCTATTAGGGATGCCAGTACCCAATAGATTGACTAGGCCATCACCACCGTAAATGAGCAAATAGTTAAAGGGGATGTTAACGGCAAGGCCCACAAGGCTGATCCAGAGAGCAGGGCGAGTATGATTCATGCCATCTGAAAAGGCGCGTAACGCTTGAAAAAGCGCGATCCCAGGCATTCCAAAAGCAACGGCGCTTAGATAAGCCGCCGACTCCTGTGCAACACCAGGAGGAACGTTCATCAGTTCAAAAATAGGTGTAACGGCGACCCATAATAAACCAGCGGCAGTGATGCCTAATGCCAACGCCACCCAAAGGGCTTGATGTACGGCTGGGCGTATATCGTTATTGCGCTGGCCGCCTAATAAGTGCGCCACGATCGGCGTTAGCCCCATCAGCGTGCCGGTCATAAACAGCATCAGCGGCATCCATAAGCTTGAGCCCACTGATACGGCGGCTAAGTCCGTTGCGTTGTGTCTACCTGTCATCATGACATCGACAACGCTCATGCCCGCCTGGGCTAGCTGAGCGCCGCAAATAGGCAAGGCCAGCGCAACAAGTGTGCGAGTTTCTGGCCAATAGATGGATTTGATATCGCTAGTAAAGCCGCCCAAGGTATGGCTCCCCTTTAGCCAAGAGACCTAAGAAAGGCCGATAGAGTAGCAGGAGTCGCTGCGCTTTGCTGTCTCCTCTTTAGCTGGCTAAGCCACAGCGGGTATACTGCGCGAAATGCATGGGAAAAGTGGCAATATGGTGATTGAAGAGCAAGAGCGTTGGACCCTGGGCGATATTATGGCGCTGTTTGATGGCGTCTTTGCGGCGCATTACCAGACGCGTTTGATAAAAGGAGGCGATGAGCCGCTGTATCGACCAGCCACCGATCAAACGCCTTATCATCAGGTCATTTTTGCGCGTGGTTACTTTGCCAGTGCGCTACATGAAATCAGCCATTGGTGTATTGCGGGCAAAGAAAGGCGACTGTTAGAAGATTATGGCTATTGGTACTTGCCCGATGGCCGTAACGCCCAAGAGCAGCAAGCATTCGAAAATGCTGAAATTGCTCCTCAGGCGCTGGAACAGCTATTCACCCAGGCCTGCGGGCGTACCTTCCACGTGAGCGTGGATAACCTAGGGGGCGAAGTAGAGGTAGATCGAGATGCCTTTGCGCAGAGAGTCGCTGCCCGGGCGCAGCGCTATTTAGCAGAAGGGTTGCCGCAACGCGCCAATGCGTTTTACTTAGCCTTGGCGCGCTACTATCAGCAGGGCGATACGTTGGAACAGGCAATAGCCGCAGGCAGAGCGCTGCTAGCAGCCACTGAAGTTAGCGCTTAATCTTTTTCATTAAGCTGTTGGTGCAACGTGAGCATCACCTTAACTTCGTGCTCTGGACGCATTGGCTCTAAGCCCAAGTCGTTAAACATCTCGCTACGTAGGCGGTGCCATTCACTAGAGCTGATCTGATCGTAAAGTACCCCTGCGGGTGCCAGCTCTACAAAAGGGTCCAGGCCGTAGGTGTCAAACAAACGCGCCAGCGCGGCCTCATCTTCGCCGTTATCGCTGGTGTATAGCGTGGCAGAGAAGTGGTCGTTCTCTAATTCACGAATCACATCTAGAGGGCTGACGCCTAGGCTCTCTAACTCCTCAATGCTGTAAGCGCCCATCACATTGCTATCTTCGGTGATCCAGCTGTCGTCCGGCTGGATCAGCGTTTGTTTGATTCGTCCGTCGGGTAACGACCACGCAATAGAGAGCGGCAAGCCATTATCTTCGCCTATTTCAATGGCAATAAATCCAGGATAGTCAGCCACGCAGTTGCTCCTTTTAAGCGTCCGCTTCAATTCGGAAAAAATGCTGGGCGGTGCGAGTGGTCGCCGCGCCAAGCTCGGTATCACTCACGTCATGCCAGCGGGCTATTTCTTTAACAATCCAGGGCAGTAGCGCTGGTTCGTGGCGGCGTCTCTTCAATTTAGCAGGCAAATTGCGGGGCAGTAGGTAAGGGCAGTCGGTTTCTACCATCAGGCGGTCTAGCGGTATATCGCGCACCATGTCGCGCAGGTGGTGGCCTCTGCGCTCATCGCATATCCAGCCCGTCAAACCAATGTGCAGATCTAAATCAAGATAGCCATGCAGCGTCTCTTGGTCTGCCGTAAAGCAGTGTATAACCGCCTGGCTAATATCATTTCGCCAACTGCGCAGTATGTCTTGCATTCGCTTGCCAGCATCCCGCTCATGCAAAAACAGCGGCAGGCCGCTTTCTGCTGACAGAGCCAACTGCGCCTCGAACGCACGCTCCTGCTGCTCTGGGGTTGAAAAGTTGCGATTAAAATCTAACCCGCACTCGCCAACCGCCACAACCTCCGGCATACGGTAAAGCTGCCGCATTTCTTGGGCGACCGTGTCATTCCACCCACTGGCATCATGGGGATGAACGCCCGCCGTTGCGTAGACCCCTGCGTACTGCTGCGCCATCTGCACGGCCTGCTTAGCGTGGGCGACATCGGTGCCGGTCACGATAAGCGTCGTGACATTGGCTGCCTTGGCCCGCGCCAGCACGTCACCCAGGTCGCGCTGAAAACTTTCGTGGGTCAAATTCGCGCCAATATCCACTAAAGGCGTCGAAGGGCGAAATTGCAGTGCTTCGGGTAAAAACGTATCGGCCTCAGTGCTTGCCAAACTGTATTCCTCCGCCATGTGTCATTAACGCTATTGTAACGCTGGCGGCCCACAACCACTAATGCTCCTACCGTTCACACACAGTACGAATGGCACGAATTGCAAAAAAACTGGCTTGTTAGGTAAACAGAAACCGAGTGTTTACTTTTACTATGCAGGTGGTTCATCGCATAAATGCACAGTAAATACTGGCTTAATAACAACAATAGACAGGTATATATCATGCAGCTATCACGTCGCTTCGCAATGACAGCACTATCAGCAGCGGTACTTACGGCAGTCTACGCGCCTCAAGTAACGGCCAATGAGGGCATCTCTGATAATGAGATTCGGATTGGCTATTTGGCTGATATGTCAGGCGTTTACCGTGACCCCATCGGCCCGCTTGGCGAGGATGCCATTCATATGGCGATAGAAGATGTTGGCGGTAGCGTGCAGGGTGCCAATATCGTTGTTTTTAGTGCCGATGACCGAAATAGTCCCGATGTTGGCTCTAGCGTCGTACGTGAATGGATCGATGAGCGCAACGTCGACATGGTCACAGGTTTAGTGGCGTCATCGGTCACATTAGCGGCAGTAAGTTTGTTGCAAGAGGCCGATAAGCTGGGCCTAGTGAATGGCGCGGTTTCATCCGGTGTTACCAATGAGCACTGCTCGCCTAATCATATCCACTGGGTTTACGACACCTGGGCAATGTCCAATGGTACCGCCAAAGCGATTACGCAAGAGGGCTATAAAAACTGGTACCTACTCAGCGCTGACTACTCGTTTGGGCATGCGCTAGAAGCGGACGTTGAACGTATAGTGACTGAAAATGGCGGAACCATTGTAGGCCGCGCTCGCCATCCATTCCCCAATAACGATTTCTCATCGTTCATGTTACAAGCGCAAGCCTCTGGCGCAGATGTCATTGCCTTAAACAATGCCGGTGGCGACACCATTAACGCGGTACAAACAGCGGGTGAGTTTGGTATTACCCAGGCCGGCCAGGTGCTGGCAGGTATGGTGCTGTTTAGTACCGATATCCGCAGTATTGGTCTTGAGAATGCGCAAGGGCTGCAGTTTACCAAGGCGTGGTATTACGACCTTAACGAAGAGACGCGGGCCTGGGCAGAACGTTTTCGTGAGCGCACAGGCAGCATGCCGACCATGGTTCACGCCGGGATTTATTCCAGCACGCGCCACTATCTAGAGGCCATTGCAGCGGTGGGTACCGACGATACACAGACGGTGCGCCAGCAGATGGCCGATACGCCGATTAACGATATTTTTGCCAAAAATGGCTATATCCGTGAAGACGGCCGTATGGTGCATGATATGTATCTCGTCGAAGTGAAAACGCCAGAAGAGTCGGCCGATGCAGACGACCTTTTCCGCGTCGTGCGCACTATCCCAGCAGAGGAAGCGTTCCGGCCGCTGTCTGAAAGTGTCTGCCCACTGGTAACGGGTTAATTCATCGCTGAAGCCTTTTAGACCATAACAACAAGGACTTAGCATGACGCTTACCAACTCAATCCACCGTAATACCATTGGCGCTGCGCTTAACCGCAGCGCTCGCAAATACCCCCAGCAGCTTGCGCTTCGCTTTGCTGACCGTTCATGGAGCTATCAAGCCCTTAACGTGGCCGCTAACCAAGTGGCTAACGCTCTTTTAGAGGCGGGGCTTGTCCCGGGAGACCGACTAGCGGTATACGGAAAAAACTCAGATGCCTATGTGATTGCCTGGCTGGCAGCGGTTAAGGCTGGGCTGGTGCATGTCCCGGTCAACTTTGCCCTGAGCAGTGAAGAGCTTGGCTACATTTTGCAGCAATCAGGCACTAAGGGAGTACTGAGTGATGCCTCACTTGCTGACAAAGTGCGCGAGGCCACTCAGGCAATCACGCTGACGGTGAATGGCACCTTGCATGCTGTGGAGCCTGGCGGCTTCGACGTATTAGCCAGCGTCGGGTCGTCCCACTCAAGTAATGAGCCCGACGTGGCGCTAGAGGGGAGTAGCCTTGCCCAGCTGCTCTACACCTCGGGTACGACCGCCGCGCCCAAGGCCGCGATGATGAGCCATCAGGCGTTAATGGCAGAGTATATGGCGTGCATGGTAGAGCTGGATATTAAAAGCAGTGAGGCGATGTTGGCCGCGTTGCCGCTTTACCACTCGGCACAAATGCACGTGTTTTTGATGCCCGCGTTACTGCTTGGTGCCCCGGTTATTCTCCTGGAAGCGCCAATGCCAGACAGCTGCTTAGCCGCCATTGCTCAGCACCAGATTACCTCATTTTTTGCACCGCCGACGGTATGGATTAGCCTCTTACGCCATCCCCAGTTCGGCCAGCACGACCTCTCTACCCTGCAAAAAGCCTATTACGGTGCCTCTATTATGCCGGTACCTGTACTGGAAGAGATGCAGCAGCGCTTTCCTGGCGTGGGCTTATACAACTGCTACGGCCAGAGCGAAATAGCCCCATTAGCGACTGTTTTACGACCTGAAGAGCATGCGGAGCGCCCGGCATCGGCGGGCCGCCCGATCCTTACGGTAGAAACGCGCATCGTCGATTTAGAAGGGAACGACGTTGCCCCTGGTGAACATGGTGAAATTGTGCATCGCTCGCCGCAGCTAATGGTGGGTTACTGGGATAAGCCCGCGATGACCGCTGAAGCGTTTCAAGGCGGCTGGTTTCACTCAGGAGATGTCGGCTATATCGACGAGGCGGGTTACCTATATATCGTAGATCGTATTAAAGACGTCATTAATACCGGCGGTGTGTTGGTGGCTAGCCGAGAAGTGGAAGAGGCACTCTTTAAGCACGCGGCGATTGCTGAGGTCGCCGTGATAGGCCTTCCCGATGAGAAGTGGATTGAAGCGATTACGGCAGTGGTGGTGCTGAAAGAGGGGCAGGAGGCGAGCGAGCAGGAACTGATTCATCACACCAAAAGCATTGTGGCGCCCTATAAAGTGCCTAAACGGATTGTCTTTACTGACGCGCTCCCGAAAAGCACGGCAGGGAAAATTTTAAAGCGCCACCTGCGCCAAGAGTTTAAGGAGTCATGATGGACGAGCAGACACACGCGCTTTTTCACACCATGATTACCCGCTGCTTAGCACAGGAAGTGGCACCGTTTTACCCGCAGTGGGAAGACGCAGGAGAAATACCACGCTCTTTATGGAAGGCGCTGGGCGCCGCTGGGCTGTTAGGCATTGATTTAGACGAAGCGTATGGCGGTTCGGCGGCCGATATTGCGGTGACTCAGCTGGCACTAGAGGAGATGTCTCGCCAAGGTTTTGGTGGCCTTGCCAGTGCCTACAACATTCACGCCAATATCGTTATGCCCTATGTGCAGAACTTGGGGTCGCCTGAACAGAAAGAGACATGGCTACCGCGCATGGCGCAAGGTGATTGCTTAGGAGCGATTGCCATGAGCGAACCCCACGCAGGCAGTGATTTAGCGGCGATGAAAACCCGAGCCACGCGTATAGACGATGGTTGGCTGCTCAACGGTAGCAAACTGTTCATCACCAACGGCCAAGTGGCTGATTTGGTAATCGTATGCGCGAAAACAGACCCCAGCGCTGGCGCAAAAGGGGTCTCACTGTTTTTGGTGGACACCGCGTTACCCGGATTTTCTCGTGGTAAGCCGATCAAAAAAATTGGCCAGCACGCTAGTGATACGGCGGAGCTGGCCTTTGATCAACTGAAACTACCTGCTAATGCGCTATTAGGTGAAGAGGGCGAAGGGTTTCGCTACCTCATGCAAGAGCTGCCCCGGGAGCGTTTAGGCGTGGGTGCCCAAGCTTTGGGGGCGATAGAAGGTGCGCTAGCGCTAACGCTTGAGTACGTCAGCCAGCGGGAAGCCTTTGGCCAGCGAATCGCCGACTTTCAAAATACCCGCTTTACGCTGGCGCAGATTAAAGCCCAGCTGGAGATGGCAAGAGCCTATTTCGATCAGTGCGTCGAACGGTATCGTCAAGGCACCATGAGTAGCACCGATGCGGCTATTCTCAAGTTACAGCTGAGCGAACTGCAGTGCCACGCGATTGATCGCTGCTTGCAGCTGTTTGGTGGCTACGGCTACACCCAGGAGTACCCCATTTCACGCTTTTATCTGGATGCACGGGTACAAACGATTTACGCCGGCAGCTCCGAGATCATGAAAGAGGTGATCGCGCGTTCGCTGCTGGGCAAGGCCCCGTGATGCAAGGACCTGTGATGTTAGGACCTGAGTATTGTTAACAAGGAGCATGTATGCAGCTGGATAGCGTAGTCATTGTGGGCGGTGCACGCACGGCCATCGGTGGGTTTGGTGGGGCGCTGTCATCCTTTGCCCCGCATGAGCTAGGTACCCTTACGGCCATAGAAGCGCTGCGCCGAGCAGGGGTGGAAGGCAATGACATTGACCACTCTGTGTACGGTCATATTATCACCACCGGCCCTGAAGATGCCTATTTGGCCCGCCATATTGCGCTCAATGCAGGCGTCCCAAAAGAAGCCGGTGCCTTTAATGTCAATCGGCTGTGCGGCTCCGGTGTGCAAGCGGTGGTGTCGGCTGCGCAGCAAATTGCCTTAGGCGACAGCCGACTTGCCTTAGCAGGCGGTGCCGAAACCATGTCCCGTGGTGCCTATGTGTTAGCCCCCCAGGCGCGTAACGGTATTCGTATGGGGGATTGCTCCATTCAAGATTTAACCCTTGGGGTGCTTAGCGACCCGTTCGGCAGTGGCCATATGGGGATCACCGCTGAAAATATTGCTCAGCAGTACGGGCTGAGTCGTGAGCAGTTGGATCAGTTCGCCCTTGATAGCCATCAAAAAGCAGCGCGGGCTATATCAGAAGGGCGTTTTGATACTCAAATCGTTCCAGTTGAGGTGACGAAAGGGAAGCAAACGCTGACCTTTGCCCGTGATGAGCATGTCCGTGAGGGCGTTGAACTCGGTGATTTAGCGCGTCTAAAACCTGCTTTCAAACGCGACGGCGTGGTCACGGCTGGCAACGCCTCGGGTATTAATGATGGCGCGGCAACGCTGGTTTTGGCTCATGCCGAAGAGGCACAGGCGCGTGGGCTGACGGTACGTGCTCGGCTGCGGGTGGCCACCACGGCGGGGGTCGAACCATCGCTAATGGGTTTGGGGCCTATTCCAGCAGTCAAGCGCTGTCTTCAGCAGGCAGGGCTTACGATCAACGATATCGATGTGATTGAATCCAATGAAGCGTTTGCGGCCCAAGCGATGGCGGTGGCATCGACGCTTGGTTTTCCATTGGAAAAGTTAAATCCCAATGGCGGGGCGGTTGCCCTTGGCCATCCCGTGGGGGCGACAGGCGCTATCTTAATCTTGAAAGCGCTGCATGAGCTGGAACGCATTCAGGGGCGATATGGGCTCATTACGCTCTGCATTGGCGGTGGGCAAGGTATCGCGCTATTGATCGAGCGCTAAGCCGCACCGGGTATCTAACAACAATCAAAGGTATGTCTTATGTCGACGATAACCCCAAAACTGCTTCCTTCTACGTCCTCTGCCACCAACCCTCCCATGCTGATCAAGGATCTGCTGGAGTCGGGTGTGCGCATGGCGGGCAGCAACCAAATTGTGTATCGCGATCAAAGCCGCCACGACTACCGCCGATTTCAAGAGCGGGTCCATCAGTTGGCCCACCTTCTGGCCTCACAAGGCGTTCAGGCTGGAGACGTGGTGGCCGTACTGGATTGGGACAGCCACCGTTATTTGGAGTGCTTTTTCGCCATCCCCATGATCGGTGCGGTGCTGCATACGGTGAACGTCCGTTTAGCACCCGAACAGATTCTTTACACCATGGAGCACGCAGAAGATGTCTTTGTGCTGGTGCATGAAGACTTTGTGCCCCTGCTGGAACCGCTGGCGCATCAACTGCCTAACATTCGCGGCTACTTACTCTGCCGGGAAGCACCGCAGGAGGTGGCTACGTCGCTACCCCTGGTGGGGGAGTTTGAAACGCTGCTGGCTGAGCAACCAAGCCATTACGACTTCCCCTCTTTTGATGAAAATGGCGTGGCCACGCTGTTCTACACCACCGGCACAACGGGTAATCCTAAAGGGGTGTTTTTCACACACCGCCAGCTTGTGTTGCACACGTTAGGCGAGGCTAGCACGTTTCAAGCCCCCGGTTTTGAGCTGCTGAACCGAGATAAAGTGTATATGCCCATTACGCCGATGTTTCACGTTCACGCCTGGGGGGTCCCTTACACGGCCACGCTGTTAGGGGCGACCCAGGTGTATCCGGGCAAATATGAGCCTGAGATGCTGGTGAAGCTGCTGGTCAGCGAAAAGGTCGACTTTTCTCACTGCGTGCCGACGCTGCTTAATATGGTGGTCAGTGCCGAGGCGATTGCGTCGAAGAAGGTGGATTTAACCGGTTGGAAAGTCTTGGTAGGCGGCAGTGCACTAACTCAAGCCCTGGCCAGTCGTGCCTGGGCGTTGGGGATTGATACCCGCAGTGCCTACGGTATGTCGGAAACATGCCCGCTACTCACGGCCGA
>Ga0208337_1000274_pt1 | contig 10193 bp, 10 predicted proteins | sample DeeseametaMP0371_FD_184213 | JGI IMG/M metagenome (GOLD analysis project Ga0208337, IMG submission 184213) | Marine microbial communities from the Deep Atlantic Ocean - MP0371 (SPAdes) | ecosystem: Environmental > Aquatic > Marine > Oceanic | place: East of Porto Seguro, South Atlantic Ocean... | reverse complement strand
GAGCACGCCAGCAAGTGCGCCTTGACTCACGCGGAAAGAAATTTCTTTACAGCCCGCTAGCAGTGTACGAATGAGTAAAATTAACTCAAGCGGTGCACCGTCTTGTTGCAATTGGGAATTTAAACGTTTCATTGAATGTAAGCCTTTTTTTCGTGTGTAGGGTGTTGTGCTACCAGTCGCTCAGCTTTCCTTACCGGCGTTTGTCTGAAGCACACACAGGTTTTAAACCTGTGGTTAGATTGTAACCGTGTTCTTGGGTAAGTGGAACACGCCAGTAAAATGTCATACACACACCATACCAGTTTGCACATCATAGATTCTTAGGTGTTTAGCGTATTACAACGGCTTAAGGCATTTATTGAATGATTAAAATTGAATTATCTATAGGCCACGGGGTTCTGATACAGTACCCCAATAACATGATAATTCATTGAGAATGCGCTATGCATGTACATATTTTAGGCATTTGTGGAAGTTTTATGGGCGGCATCGCCGCTATTGCTAAATCACTCGGCCACAAAGTAACAGGGTCTGATAAAAACGTTTATCCGCCCATGAGCACCCAGCTTGAAGCATTAGGCATCGAGTTGACCGAAGGTTATTGCGAAAGCCAGTTTGATCCAGCGCCAGATATGGTAGTAATTGGTAACGCGATGTCGCGCGGTAACCCCGCCGTTGAATACGTGTTAAACCGAAACCTGCCTTATACCAGTGGCCCACAATGGTTGCTTGATAACTTACTAAAAGATCGTTGGGTAATTGGGTTATCAGGTACCCACGGTAAAACAACCACCAGCAGTATGGTCGCGTGGATTTTAGAACACGCTGGTCTTAACCCTGGTTATTTAATTGGCGGCGTTCCAGAGAACTTTGGCGTATCGGCTCGCGTGGGTGAAAGCCCCTTTTTTGTCATTGAAGCTGACGAATACGACAGCGCATTTTTCGATAAGCGTTCTAAGTTCGTACACTATCGCCCAAAAACCTTGGTAATTAACAACCTTGAGTTTGACCATGCAGATATTTTTGCTGACCTTGGGGCTATTCAAACCCAGTTCCACCATTTGGTTCGCATGGTGCCAGAAAACGGGCTTATTCTTACACCTAACAATACGCCCGCAATTGAGGATATGCTCAAGAAAGGTTGCTGGTCTTCTCGCCAATCGTTGGGCAAAGAGTGGCATGCAGAACTGTTAAAGAAAGACGGCAGTGAATTCAATGTATTACATAACGGCGTTATAGCTGGAACGGTAACCTGGGCTTTGGTTGGTCAACACAATGTGGACAATGCTTTAATGGCCATAGCTGCCGCCCACCATGCAGGTGTTACCTTACCTGATGCCATAGACGCCTTATCATTTTTTAAGAATGTTAAGCGTCGCATGGAAGTAAAGGGTGAAGTAAACAACATCACCCTTTATGACGACTTTGCACACCACCCTACTGCAATTGCGACTACACTTGATGGACTGCGCAAGAAAGTGGGTAATGCCCGTATTCTGGCTGTGCTAGAGCCGCGCTCTAACACGATGAAAATGGGCGTGCACAAAGATACGCTGGCAAACTCATGGCAGAAAGCCGATGAGGTTTACCTTTATGAACCTGAAGGCATGGACTGGTCGTTAGTCGATTCGGTAGCGCACAGCAACGCGCCTACGCACTGCTTCAGAGATGTAGAGAAGATCGTTCAAGGCGTTTGCAACGTAGCACAACCGGGCGATCATATTCTTGTAATGAGTAACGGCGGTTTTGAAGGCATTCATGGCCGAATACTCGACGCTCTGAAAATGAAGTCCAAATTGTAAATAGACAGAATAAAACGAAGTGTTACCCGATAGACAAGCGCATTATGCTTGTCATCTACAGAGGCTATACAATGAAACATGACAAGCAAGTCACGCTTGCTATCACAGGCGCATCTGGCGCGCCTTATGCGCTTACACTATTGAAATCGCTAGTTAACGCCGATTACCAAGTGTATGTATTAATCTCTTCCGCTGCCAAAGTGGTGTTTGCCACCGAAGAGAACGTCAAGATACCCGGGCGTCCCGAAGACGCAGCCGCGTTTTTTGCCGAGCATTGCAATGCAAAGCCAGACCAAATCAAGGTTTTTGGCAAAGAAGAGTGGTTTTCACCAGTAGCTTCAGGCTCAGCGGCCCCCGCAAAAATGGTGGTTTGCCCGTGTTCAACAGGCACCCTGTCTGCCATTAGCATTGGCGCTAGCGACAACCTTATTGAGCGCGCAGCTGATGTCGTTCTAAAAGAGCGTGGACAACTTATTTTGGTGCCCCGTGAAATGCCACTTTCTTCTATTCATCTAGAAAATATGCTCAAGCTTTCGCAAATGGGTGCTACTATTATGCCTGCAGCGCCTGGCTTTTATCACAATCCTAAAACTATCGATGACTTGGTAGATTTTGTGGTGGCGCGCATACTAGACCACCTAGGTATTGAGCAGTCTCTTGTCGCAAGATGGGGCTACCAGTCTTCCAAACATTCTGAGGATTAACCATGTTCGCGTTTGCAAACAGGATTTGCGCAGTTGCGCTGAGCACGCTATTTACATTGTGTATTTCATCACCCGCTTTCGGATGGGGGCAAACCGGTCACCGAGTGACTGGCGCTATTGCCGAGCAATATCTTAGCCCTCTTTCACAAGCTGCACTAATGGAGTTATTACCACACGGTTCGTTGGCTGAAGCCTCAACTCACGCTGACGAAATGCGTTCTGACCCCAGCGAATTTTGGCAGAAAACCGCTAGCCCTTGGCACTATGTATCTGTACCTGAAGGAAAGACCTACGAAGAAGTTGGCGCACCAAAGCAAGGTGATGCGGTTACCGCGTTAAAGCAGTTTACTGAAACGTTAAAAAGCGACACCGCCACCATTGAAGAAAAGCGTCTGGCCCTTCAGTTCATTGTGCATATTATTGGCGACCTTCATCAGCCGCTTCATGCCGGAAACGGAACTGATCGTGGCGGTAACGATGTAAAAGTGCGCTTCTTCTGGCAAGACTCTAACTTACATCGCGTGTGGGACTCGCAAATGCTAGATCAGCGCGACCTGTCTTATTCGGAGTGGACGTCTTGGTTAACAAAAGCTATTACGGCTAAGGATATTCGCAGTTGGGCCACCACCGACCCTATGGTGTGGATTGAAGAAAGCACCGCTATTCGCGATACCATTTATCCTGATGACGCAAACAATATGAGCTATGACTACTTATACAACCACCTGCCTACTGCTAAAAAGCGTTTGCAGATGGCGGGAATTCGCATTGCCATGTATTTGAACAACGTGTTTGACGAAGCAGAGCACTAGTCAAAAGTTGAGCTCGATTAGCATCTCATAGTTAATCGAGCTGATACACTTCCAACCTTAGCGCTTCAAGAGCCTCTGTCGTACTACCTACATCTGCTGATTTCATAAAGTCTCTCAACAGTGTCATGGCAGGTTCTGCGAATTCGTGAGGCACGACCCTATCGAAATATGGACTTGTGCTTTCTGCCGTATTTAACTGCTTAGCGCCCATATCATTAAAGTAATTCGGAAAATGCTCACTTCCCGCCAAAGGAGAAAATCCCCCTGCGTGAAGATTAAATCGCGACTGGGCCTTGTGTGTCGCCATGAACGACAAAAATTGTCGCGCCGCTTTTTGCTTCGAAGAACTAGCCCGAACAAAAAACACATCCAAAGGAGCTAGCTCAATGGTTTCTTGACCGGGACTGAGCTCTGGGAAAGAAAATATCCTAATTTTTGACTCTGCACTTTCAGGAATACGAGAGCTTAGAAAATGTCCAATTAACGTAACACCTGCCAAGCCTCGGTATAGATAAGGCATGGGGTCATACCAGTCCATGTTCTCTCCCGTATCCATGAAATAGCCCTTATCAATGAGTACTTTCCACAGAAGAAAAACCTGTACGACTCGCTCATCTTTATATGAGACACGGCCTGATAACAGTTCGTGGTGAAAGGACTCTCCATAAAGCCGTAAACTAATGAATTCAAACCAGCTTGTTAATACCCACGGCGCATCATACCCAATGGCTATGGGCGTAATACCTTTCTCTTTTAAAGCCTGACAGAGGTGAAGAAATTCGTCCCACGTATTTGGTGCAGCAAGTCCCAGAGAATCAAAAAGCTCGGCATTATAAAAAAAGGACCACGGATAATGGGATACCGGAATAGCGTAGAAGCGGCCATTAAGGCTAACTTGAGAGGACACCGACACTCTAAACGCATCTGTTAGTCGCTGTGCTTGCCAAACGTCACTTATGTCGCTCACCCATCCACTGCGAACAAGGTCGAGCAGCCGCTCGTCGCCATACCAATAAAGTACGTCTGGCCCTTCACCCGTTTTAAGCCATTTGAGAACTTGCTGCTTATACTTATCGGTATGTACGCCCACCGCATTGAGCGTAATATCAGGCGCTATTTTGGCAAATTCTTGCTCAATGTCAGAGATTAAGTAACGTTCGTTAACGTTATCATTCAGCCATCCGACAGTAAGCGTCTCTGCCTTTGAGGGCAACGCCAACATCGCCCAAAAAACGGTAAGATAAAAAGGATATAACCCGTAAATTGCTCGCACCAAAAGCCCCTGCTTAAACTGAGTTTGCAGAACTTATCGGTTAATAAACGCCAGGTGCGCCCCTAAAATTACGCGCTATTTATGGCACTCAGTCCAGATCGAGAGGTTCAGGAGAGAGAATAACGCCCGTGCTATCAGCATACAAATGATCTTCTGGTAAAAACGTAACGCCACCAAAGTTAACGGGCACGTCTACCTCACCAATACTTTCACACTCAGCATTTACTGGAATGGCGGCTACCGCCAAAACACCGATATCTAATTCGGCAAGGCTATCAACTTCTCGCACGCTGCCGTATATCACAACCCCTTCCCAATCGTTATCGATTGCAACTTGAGCAGAGGATGCATCGAACAGTGCACGACGGCTAGAACCACCGCCATCAATAAGCAGTACTTTTCCAGCGCCGGGCTGAGCAAGTACTCGGTCGATAAGGCCTCTGTCTTCAAAGCATTTAATTGTGGTAATTTCACCACCGAAAGAATACCGGCCACCAAAGCTCGCGAAAATTGGATCTACCACGTCTACGCTATCAGCAAACAAATCGCATAATTCAGATGTGTTGTATTCCATCGTTCTGCCTTACTAAAATTGAGAAGACTAAAATTAAGTGAAAACAAAGCGCTGCTTACGCTTCTAAAACTAGCATAGCATTAAATGTGGCAATGCAAACGTTTGATTTAACGCCTTTCGTCGAATTTTCTACTTTTTTCAAAACTCATCAAAACTTGCTCTCCCCTCCCCCAAATGAGCACATATTTTGCTTAGCTTTTTGTCTTTTACAGCCATTCCCAATATCTGTTCGCCAGGACAAAAGAAAAAGTAAAAGCGAAGCTCGCTGTCAAAAAAGTTTCTTTTTTTCGTCACCCACTGGTCACAGATGAACTTTAGCCTGTGCAGTAATTAACCGATAGGGGACAAGGCGATGTTGATTAAATCCTTGACCAAATACGATACTGACTTGTTTTATCGCCTGTACAAACTGACGCAAAAAAGAGACTGCAGAAGTATTATCTGGCTGTCGAAAACCGGCGATGGTTACCTGTACCTTGTTATCGGTGCGCTGCTTTGGGCATTTGAGCCTGAACACGGTGAGCTTTTCCTCTACACAGCGCTGATGGCTTATGCGCTGGAATTACCCATTTATGTGCTGCTTAAGAAAATGTTCAAGCGCCCTCGCCCTTGCGATTTTCTAATGAATTTAACAGCACATGTCACGCCTTCTGATAAATTCTCTCTTCCTTCAGGCCACACGGCAGCAGCCACATTGATGGCGAGCATAGTGGCTCATTATTATCCGTCGTTTGCGGTATTGGCTTACAGCTGGGCCGCGTTAATTGGTCTTTCACGTGTGTTACTGGGTGTTCATTACCCGTCAGACGTGATCGCAGGGACGCTTCTAGGCGTTACAATAGCAACGTTGAGCATTTCTATTCTGGGGTAGCATGAGATTATTGTATGGTGTGCAAGGCACCGGTAACGGACACATCGCCCGTGCGCGAATAATGGCTGCAGCTCTGGCACAGCGCGATGACATTAACGTTGACTTTGTGTTTACTGGTCGTCCCCCTGAGAAGTATTTCGACATGGAAATATTCGGAGAATACCGAACCTTTACTGGCCTGAGCTTTATCACCAAAGGAGGCCGGGTTGATAAATGGGCGACCGTTAAAGATGCAAATGTAAGCCAGTTTATAAAAGACGTGAAAGCCTTTGATACCAGCAACTACGATTTGCTAGTCAATGACTTTGAGCCCGTTACGGCGTGGGCAGCTAAACAGCAAGGTCTATCTTCTATTTCGATTAGCCATCAGGCTGCATTTGCCTACGACGTCCCTAAAAGTGGCAACACGATTTTCGACTCCTTGCTAATGAAAGTGTTTGCACCAACAGAGATTCAACTAGGTGTGCACTGGTATCACTTCAATCAACCGATTATTCCGCCATTCGTTGCAGAAAAGCCGATTGTGTCTTCGGGAAATGGTCACGTTCTGGTTTACTTACCTTTTGAAGATATTGAAGATGTTCAACAAATGTTGGAACCGCTAAGCGATCAGGTTTTCGAATGCTTTCACCCGAACATCGATGAAGCGAAAGAAGTGGGACATATTCATTGGCACCCTACATCTAAGAAGCACTTTCAAAAAGCCCTACAGCACGCCAGTGGCGTAATCGCCAATGGGGGGTTTGAGCTATCGAGTGAGGCACTTCAACTGGGCAAGAAGCTGCTTATAAAACCTTTACACGGCCAGTTTGAGCAACTATCGAATGTGCTTACGTTAAATAAATTGGATTTATGCCAAACCCTGTTTCAACTTGATACCGACATTGTTGAAGAGTGGCTAGAAGCTCCTGACAACGAAGCAATTGCCTTTCCAGACAACCCCAACATTCTTATCGATTGGCTTAAAAACAAAGACTTTTCTGATACGCAAAGCCTGTGCGATGCGCTTTGGAAAAACGTTCGATATGGCGATAAAACACAAGAACGATTATTGGCTCTTGCAATTTAACGCCGCAATGCGATGATAGCGGCATTTGTCGTATTCTTCGCGGGATTTTTCGTGCTTAAAAAGTCAGTTGTTTTCTTGCTAACACTCACAGCATTATGTGGCTGTGGTTACAAAGGGGCGCTCTACATTCCTGACGCGCCTGCACAAAACACGTCTGCTGAACCAGCGTCTTCTGAAAATGCAGAAACCGGCGCCGACTCTGACACCAATAACACTTCACCCGCAACTACTTCTGGAGAGCTGAACTAGTGGATTATTTCGCCTACAGCCAAGGTCAGCTTCATGCTGAACAAGTGGCTGTTTCTGATATTGCAGCCCAGCATGGAACGCCGGTTTACATCTATTCACGTGCAACATTAGAGCGTCACTGGCACGCATTTAATGATGCCATTGGTGAGCATCCTCACCTTGTGTGTTACGCGGTAAAAGCGAATTCGAACATCGGTGTATTAAGCGTTCTAGCCAAATTAGGTTCAGGCTTTGATATCGTTTCAGCAGGTGAACTCGCTCGCGTAATCGAGGCCGGTGGCGATGCAAGTAAGGTAGTATTTTCAGGCGTTGGTAAAAAGCATGATGAAATTCGCTATGCGCTAGAACAAGGCATCATGTGTTTCAACGTAGAATCAGAGCCAGAGCTTCATCGAATTAACCAGGTTGCAGGCGAAATGGGCGTGAAAGCCCCTATTTCACTGCGCATAAACCCGGATGTGGATGCCAAAACTCACCCTTATATTTCTACAGGTTTGAAGGCAAATAAATTCGGTATTGCCCGTGAGCGAGCGCTTGCTACCTATGAATTGGCCGCATCGCTACCTCATTTAAATGTTGTTGGTATGGACTGCCATATCGGCTCGCAGCTCACAGAAATCGGCCCATTTGTAGACGCCTTGGAGCGCTTGCTTCTGCTTATTGATGAATTAGCTGAACGCAACATTATCATTGAACATTTAGATGTGGGCGGTGGTCTTGGCGTTACTTATAACAACGAGCAACCACCTCATCCTAAAGCCTATGCACAAGCCATGGCTGAAAAAATGGTAGGCCGTGAAAACCTAAAGCTTATTCTTGAGCCAGGCCGCGCTATTGCAGCAAACGCCGGTATTTTAGTTACCGAAGTTGAATTCATTAAAGAAGGTGAAGAAAAAAGCTTCGCCATTGTCGACGCTGCAATGAACGACTTATTACGCCCTGCACTTTACTCAGCTTGGCAAAAAATTATTCCTGTAAAAGAAGAAACTACGGCAACACCACGTATTTACGATGTAGTAGGCCCAGTGTGTGAAACTGGTGACTTTATAGGAAAAGATCGTGAATTAGCCATTGAACCAACAGACTTACTTGCAGTTCGCAGCGCCGGTGCCTATGGTTTTGTTATGGCGTCAAACTACAACAGCCGCTGTCGTCCAGCCGAGATTATGGTAGACGGTGACAAAGCAATTGTGGTTCGCGAAAGAGAAAAACAAAAAGATCTCTGGCAAGGTGAGTACAAACTTCCGTAAACTAGAGACAAACTAACAAGATAGATGCGCGTTTAATGCAGGTTCAATTTTCTAAAATGCACGGTTTGGGTAACGATTTCATGGTTATTGATAACGTTACTCAGAACGTCTTTTTCTCTAAAGAAAAAATTCAGCAACTGGCTAACCGAAACTTCGGCATTGGCTTCGACCAGCTGTTGATGGTGGAACCGCCTTACGATCCTGAGCAAGACTTCCACTATCGTATCTTCAATGCGGATGGTTCGGAAGTAGAACAGTGTGGCAATGGCGCGCGCTGCTTCGCACGTTTTGTTAAGCAAAAAGGTCTCATTAATCGCAACAAAATTGTCGTAAGCACCAAAGCTGGAAAAATGGTGCTGTATCTTGAGAAAGATGGTCAGGTTACTGTGAACATGGGTAAACCTGAATTCGAACCTGCGAATATTCCACTTAAAGCCAATAAGCAAGAAAACACCTACATATTGCGAGTCGGCGAAAGCACGCTATTCATTGGATCGGCATCGATGGGTAACCCACATTGCGTGATGGAAGTCGACGACGTTGATACTGCTAATGTGGCCGAGATTGGTCCGCTTGTTGAAAAGCACGAACGCTTCCCTGAAGGCGTAAACGTTGGCTTTATGCAAATAATCAATGAGTCACACATTAAACTTCGCGTATTTGAACGAGGTTCAGGTGAGACCTTGGCCTGTGGTAGCGGCGCTTGTGCAGCGGTTGCAATTGGCCAGATTCAGGGTAAATTAGGAAAAGATGTGCGGGTAGACTTACCCGGAGGCAGTTTACGTATACGCTGGCCTGGCCCAGATAACGTGTTAAAAATGACAGGGCCTGCTGAGCACGTGTACGACGGACATATAAATCTATGAGCGAATTATCAGGGCAGTCTAACGCTACGCAATTGATTGAGCCATTTAACGACACAACGGAATTGTCGAGTGCCGATGTGCGCGCGTTCTTGTTACAAAACCCTGAGTTCTTTGCCGAGCACCCCGACCTTCTTGAAAAAATTAAGCTTCCCCACGAGCAGAAAGGCAGTGTTTCACTGGTAGAAATTCAAAGCGATCAGCTTCGAAAGAAAGTTAGGCAGCTTAATTTTAAACTCAATCAGCTGGTGAGCATCGCTAAACAAAACGAAAAAATATATCGCGTTTACACCGATTTAAACGTGCAGCTTCTGCGCTGTGAAAGTGTTGCCGAAGTTCAGTTTACTTTGGAAGATGTGCTTCAAGAGCGTTTACAATTGTCGTCGGCGGTCATTAAAAGCTTTAAAGGTCCGCACGCGATCCCTGAGCTACAGCAACGTTTATTTACTGAAAAACGTTTTAAAAATACCAACTTTTTCTTTGGTCGATTATCTCAGCACGAACGCCAGCTTCTTTTCGGAGAAAGCCCTGCGGAGTCTGTAGCGCTAATGCTGCTTGGTGACAACCGTGAACTCGGTATTTTAGGCATAAGCAGCAGTGACGCCAGCCACTTCACCCCAGATATGGACACCTTGTTACTTCAACAGCTTCAGCAAGTGCTTAATATCATCTTGCCTGAAATGATGGGATATTAGGTGTAGTGTCTACGGACGCATTGATAAGCGA
>Ga0208337_1000271_pt1 | contig 10305 bp, 6 predicted proteins | sample DeeseametaMP0371_FD_184213 | JGI IMG/M metagenome (GOLD analysis project Ga0208337, IMG submission 184213) | Marine microbial communities from the Deep Atlantic Ocean - MP0371 (SPAdes) | ecosystem: Environmental > Aquatic > Marine > Oceanic | place: East of Porto Seguro, South Atlantic Ocean... | reverse complement strand
AAATAGTGACGATCAAGGCGATGGACCTGAGGCAATTGTTGAATTGACCTTGGGGTTTATTGCTCTGGCTATTGTGCTGTGTTTGGGTATGGCAAATGTTGTACCCCGTGCTCGCCAATACTACCGCCAACCTTCTCGCGGCCCACCTTTATCCCTGAGCTAATTCTCTTTTTGCCTTAATGCGCTAGCACGTTCGCTTAGCTGCAAATTAAGGCGCTTCAAAAAATTAAATTATTCAGGATTTTAAAATGGCACGATTTTCATTTCGTGGCTTTGTGTATGTGCTCATCGTTATGCTCGGTTTACTGAGCGCTGCGCCCAACATATTGCCACAATCAATTAAACAGCAGTTACCTACGTGGTACACCACTTCCACACTATCTTTAGGCTTAGATTTGCAAGGTGGTTCGCATCTGCTATTAGCCGCAGACACCAACGCCTTGTTTGAAAAGCAACTCAACAGCTTTTCGAGCGACTTACTTAGCGAATTGCGCAGTCAAAACGTGCGCTATACAAAAACGTCTCATTCACTCACTCATAAAGATAGTCGTTCTGGAAGTGTCGTCTTTACATTGCGTAGTGCAGATGATGCGAGAAAGGTAAAAGACACCGCATATCAAATTTCCGCTCAGCCAAATGGTTCAAGTGCACTTGATGTAGAGATAAAGCAAAGCACCGTTACCCTTACGCTTAACGAGCTATACACCGAACAACTGGTTAAAGACACGTTAAGCCGAAGTGTTGAAGTAGTTCGAAAGCGTTTGAACGAAACGGGGCTTACTGAGCCTAGCGTTACGCTACAAGGTAAAGACGCCATTTTAGTTCAGATGCCGGGTATGTCTGAGCCCACTCAAGTTAAAAAATTATTGGGCACTACCGCACAAATGACTTTTCACTGGGCCGCGAATAGCCAGTCTGAGCAGGTTATGAATAAGCAAGATGCGGCGGGTAATACCTATCGCTTAGAGCAAAAAGTGGCGCTAGAAGGTGAGCATATTACTGATGCGGCAGGTGTCTTAAGTAGTGAAAATGGCCAGCCAGTAGTGACGTTCCGATTAGACAGTGCAGGTGCCAAGCAGTTTGCCACTATGACACGTGACAACATCGGCCGTGTGCTTGCTATCGTCCTTGACGACAAAGTGGTTACAGCCCCCGTTATTAATAGCGTGATCCCAGGTGGTCGTGGCGAAATAACCGGTAACTTTACATTGCCCGAGGCGGGCAACACCGCATTAATGCTTCGCACTGGTGCGTTACCTGTGCCACTTACCATTATAGAAGAACGCACGGTGGGGCCAGATTTAGGCAGCGATGCAATTCAAACCGGAGTGGAAAGCGGCGTGGCAGGCGCGTTACTGGTATTGGCATTTATGGTAGCGATTTACGGCAGGTGGGGCGCTATCGCAAGTTTTGCTCTTTGTATCAATATGGCGTTGGTGTTTGGCGCATTAACCCTGTTTGGCGCAACACTGACGTTACCGGGCATTGCAGGTTTGATCCTAACCATGGGCATGGCGGTCGATGCGAACATTTTGATTAATGAACGTATTCGTGAAGAAAGTAAAAAAGGTCGTCCGGCAGCCAGTGCAATAGAAGTGGGTTTTGATAAAGCGTTCGCGACTATTGTGGATTCAAACTTCACCACACTAATAGCGGTAAGTTTGTTGTTTATGTTTGGAAGCGGCCCTATTAAAGGGTTTGCAATTACAATTGCCCTTGGTCTGGTGTCTTCGGTATTTACTGCTGTAGCCCTAACTAAAATGTTAATGCTAAGAGTGGTTAAGTCGAAGCACAAGAATACGCAAGATCGCGCGCAGCAGCGCGTTCCTTTGCGCTTTTCATCACCGCTTTTGCGGTTAAGCGATAAGCTAAGCGGTATTAATTTTCTGGCAAAGCGTAAAATTGCACTCGCTGTTTCGGTAGTGCTAACAGTGCTTTCAATCGGCTTGTTTGCTAAGCCTGGCTTACATTATGGCGTCGACTTTACCGGTGGCACCATGATTGAGTTGACCGCACCAACCCTTACTACCGATGAGCTAAGGAATGTGATTGAAAGCAATGGCTTTGATCAAATAGCAATTCAAGAATATGGCAGTGAACATCACTATTTATTGCGAGCACCTGTTCTAGATAGCAGTGGCGAGCTTGAAAATAGCAACGCAAAGCAGACTGACGCACTAAAGCGTGCGATTTCGCAGGCCGACAGTGAGGTAAGTTTTGATAAAATTGATATGGTTGGACCCAAAGTCAGCGGAGGCTTTGCCGAGCTATCCATTCTAGCATTGCTTATCGCAGGTGGCGGCATGTTGGTGTATCTGTGGGCACGCTTTGAAGCGCATTTTGCGAGCGCAGCGCTGCTAACCGTGATACTCGATTTAACCAAAACCATAGGCTTTTTCGCGCTTACGGGTATCGAATTTAACTTAACGGCTGTCGCAGCACTATTGGCGCTCATTGGTTACTCTATAAACGATAAGGTTGTGGTGCTTGATCGCATCCGTGAATTATTGCGTTTAGACCCAAACAAGCCATTGGCAGATACCATTAATGATGCCGTGAACAGCACGTTAAGCCGCACGGTGTTCACTTCCGTTACCACGCTGTTGGCGTTGTTACCAATGGCTATTTTTGGCGGTGATGCCGTAGAAAGTTTTGCAGTCCCTATGGTTTTTGCTGTCGTGATTGGCACGTCATCGACCTTGTTTATCACCTCTACGCTGTTGTATTTGTTGGGCAGTAGAAGAGAGAAACAAGGTAAAGCGCAGTTAAAGCCTACTGCAGAAGAGATTAAGGCTTCGTTGTCGCACATCCCTTAGGCGGCACAAGTTCCTTAACCCCAATACCTCAGCGTGCTTTTGTACCTCAATACATTGGTGCAAAAACGCGGTAAGGTAGCAGTATTAACAGGAACCCTTGATGCTCTCACGCATACCCGAATAATTTGCGTGAGAGCATCAAGGGCAATAAGGAACGTATAATGTTTGCAGTTGATCACATTATTTTACTCAGTGCAGTGCTTGCCATTTTGGGCGTACTGGCCAGTAAATTGTCCCCGCGCTTTGGCGTACCTGTTTTAGTTTTATTCCTTGGTGTAGGTATGTTGGCTGGAGAAGATGGTATCGGCCGAATCTTCTTCGATAATGCTGATGCTGCGCATGCCATTGGTACATTTGCGCTTATTCTCATCCTATTTGATGGCGGTCTACAAACGTCAAAAAAGTCCATAGCGCAGGCGTGGAAACCCGCCGCGTTACTCGCCACTTTTGGCGTAATTGGTACGGCAGTGGTCACCGGTATCGCTGCTATGGTTATTCTCGATTTACCGCTTTATAAGGGCTTATTGCTTGGTGCTATTGTAGGGTCGACAGACGCCGCAGCAGTATTTTCTGTTCTGCGCAACGCTGGTATACGCATTCCTTCAAAAATAAAATCCACACTAGAGCTGGAAAGTGCGTCGAATGATCCAATGGCCATATTCCTCACAATCGGCCTTATTACGCTTATTCAAGACAGCACCACTAAGCCAGTTGACTTACTTTCGCTGTTTGCCAGTCAAATGGGAGTGGGAGCGATAGTGGGCCTTGCTATCGGCGGTATTGCAGTATGGCTTTTCAGACGCGTCACCTTAATGGCCATCGGTTTGTACCCGGTATTTGTGATGTTGTTTGGTGTATTGTCTTTTGGCCTTGCTGCGAACTTAAATGGCAGCGGCTTTCTCGCTACCTTTATTACGGGTGTTGTCGTGGGTAACAGCCGCTTTGCTTATCAGCGTAATACGTTTGTGTTTCTGGATGGGCTGGCCTGGCTTGGGCAAATTGCCATGTTCGTTATCTTAGGTTTGTTGGTAACGCCCACCGAGCTGTTTGTTAATTGGAAAGAAGGCCTTTTAATTGCGTTTGTGCTTATTTTTATTGCACGTCCGCTGGTGGTTATGCCTATTTTATTGCTTTCAAAATTCTCGTTCAACGCATCGCTGCTTATATCATGGGTGGGTTTACGCGGTTCGGTGCCAATTATACTCGCTATATTTCCGCTAATATTCGGCATGCCATACGCCGAGCTCATTTTTAATGTCGTGTTCTTTATCGTGCTTATTTCTGCCTTGTTGCAAGGTTCCACCTTACCTTATGCGGCGCGTAAGTTAGGCTTAGTGTTGGACGATGAAGTAAAGGAATCGAGCACGCTGGAGATTGTAAAAGTCGCTAAGAGCAAGCGCGAGCTTATAGAAATAGAGGTATCTAAGTTATCGCCGGCACTACATAAAACCATTAGTGAATTAGCCCTTCCCGATAATACGGTAGTGGCGATGATTGCCCGCGGAGAAGAAACCCTTATACCCAAAGGAAGTACCAAAATAGAAATGGGCGATCAAATTTTCATTATCACCAAACTGCTTGATAAAAACGCCGTTGAGCACTGCTTTTACAGCGAGCAGGAATAGGGTGCTATTGTAAGGTACTTCATGTAGAATGCGCCGCGGAGTTGGCCAGGCAATCGCCGCTTTCGTAAGAAAGGGGAGGAAAGTCCGGGCTCCAAAGGGCAGGGTGCCAGATAACGTCTGGGCGGCGTGAGCCGACGACAAGTGCAGCAGAGAGAAGACCGCCTAAGCATGTTTACATGCCGGTAAGGGTGAAAGGGTGCGGTAAGAGCGCACCGCACCTCTGGTAACAGAGTGTGGCAAGGTAAACTCCACCCGGAGCAAGACCAAATAGGATCCCTCAACGTGTGGCCCGCATGGGGATCGGGTAGGTTGCTTGAATCAGTGAGCGATTGCTGATCTAGAGGAATGGTTGCCCACGACAGAACCCGGCTTACGGCCAACTCCACTCTTTTCCCAAAAGAAAGTGAAGCCTCTACCTGAAGGGATATTTCCTCAGGCAGAGACATTTATCGCTCGTTACTGGAAGAAGTAACGGAAAGTTGCGCCTACTGTACGAGGCTGGTTCACCGTAAATCCAAGCCGAGCTCGTCCACCACGTTCTCTATCAAAGGATAGCTGCGCGTTTTCGTCGAACAGGTTGTTTGCATACAGTAATATTTCATAGTCATCGTAGGTAAGACCGAAGCTCATATTAAGCGTGCCGTAGTCGTCTAACAACAAGTCTAATTCCGTTGTTTCTGCGCCAGTGGCACCGCCAAAGGCAAGGCCTGAAGTGAATATACCTGCGCCCGCAACTTGGTCACTAGGCTGGGTTATACGATCACCCACATACTGGTAAGAGCCTTGGAAATAGGTGCTGTTTGAAGAGAATAAAGGCTGCGCTAAATCGTAGGTAAATGCGATGGCAAAGCTCTCTTCAGGTACTGAAGCTAAGCGGTTACCGTCTTCTACGCCACCTAGTACCGCACCATCACCATCAACAACGGTTGAATCGAACTCGGCTTCAATGATGCTACCCGTTAATGAGAAAAAGAGCTGGTCAGTAAACTGACGCGTAAGCTCAAATTCAATACCTTGGGTGTGGGCGTCAGGCACGTTAAATGATACACGTGACGAGCAAGAACCAGCATCCAATGTAACCTGAAGATCTTCAATATCGTTATAGAAAGCCGAGATGTTAGCTGACCATCCACGACCTGATGATTTCATACCGATCTCATAGTTGGTGAGCTTTTCATCGTCATAGTCTTGGAACGAACCAAAGATGGCTTCATCTTGGTCGGTACACAGGCTTCTATTTAGCGGGTCATTTACACCGCCAAGTCTAAATCCTTGAGACACCTGAGCATTTAAGTTCACGTTTTCGTTTACGCTATACTGGCCGATAACGCGAGAAGTAAAGCCATCTGATTCTGTAGAATCGGTCTGGTTGTCGCCGTTGGCAAATAAGCCCCCAGAGATAAACTGACGCTCTTCTTCATAATCGTAAAAACGAGAGCCCACGGTCATTTTAAAGTCATCGTTCACTTGATAGTTCACTTCACCAAACACAGCAAGCTGCTTCAAGTCGTACGGTAAATAGGCGTTGTAGGGAGAATCAGCTTCAAAACCATTGGCAACCGCTGCTGACGTGCCTTCACCTAAGGTGGCGTCGGTAAATGCGTCGTACCCAGGGGTAGGGAGTGATTGGTCGTAAACACGCTCTGTAGAAGAGTAGAAAGCGCCAACTAGCCAGTCTAGCGCGCCATCGCCATTGGATGCGGCGCGAAGCTCAAAGGTATCTTGCTCTACTTCCGTTCTGTCTAATAAGTTCGACGGTAATAGTACGGCTTCATCAGGAAAACCTAAGTCGATACTTACTGAGCCCGAAAGCGCGCTGGCATCACGACTTACAAGAATATCGCGGTCGGTATAGCTATAAACAAAGGTAAAATCAGCAACGTCGGCTTGATATTCAGCAGTTACGTCAGCAATCAAGGTATCGTCAGAGAAGCCTTCTTCAAGCAGCAGGTACTGTTCTCGTTCACCCAATTGAATAGCTGGGCGGGTCGTTGTGTAAGGGTTAGCAAACACGTTATACACTTCCTGTCTGTTAAACCCGTTCATTTCCAATTCTTGGAAGATAAGTCGTGGTGTAATCGTGAGCTTATCGTTGGGTGCGATAATGAAAGCTACGCGTCCGCCAGTTCTATCGCCGTCGTTAACGTCTTCGCTAAACGCGCCGTTTTCACCTAACGCATCTATAAAGCCTGCGTAATCAGTGCGGTATACCACCGCGCGCATGGCAATGGTGTCGGAAATAGGTACGTTTACCATGCCCTTAACGTGACCGCCCACGCCACCGTCTGTCACACTATTAAGATTAGCTTCAAACTTACCTTCAAAGGTATCTAACTCGGGCTGATTGGTGATGTAGCGAAGGGTTCCGCCGATAGAGCCAGATCCAAAAAGCGTACCTTGCGGACCGCGCAGGGTTTCAATGCGGTTAAGGTCGAAAAGGTCGAGATCTGGAGTAAATAAAGACAGCGAGATCACGCTTTCATCGAGGTATACGCCGACCTGCTCCTTGACGCCTGGTTGGTCTCGTACAATTTGACCCGCTGAAACGCCACGCATAGATACTTGGCTTTGGCCTGGTCCTAAGTTTTGAATTGAGACGCTCGCCACGTTTCTTGCGACGTCTTCTAAGTTTCCTGCACCGCTGCGTTCAAAGTCTCGCTGCGTTTGTGCGTTGATTGAAAAAGGAATGTCTTCAATGGATTCTGCACGCTTTGTTGCAGTTACTATGATCTGCTCAAAGTCATCGTCATCCTTTTGTTGTGTGTCCTGCGCCATTGCACCGGAGCTAAGCAGCCCCATTACCGCAACGCTAAGTGTGCTTCGTCTAAACGACGATTTTTCTATTTTAAACATAAGTCCATCCAGGTTGGTTGTTTCTATTTTGTTATCAGGCAAGGGCGTAATGTGGCAAAAAAGTTGGGTTATTTCCATAACTTGCGAAACAAATATTTCATTTTTTGTTGTATCTAATGCGCTACGTTTTTCTTGTTAATTTAGTGTTAATTGTAAATGTGTGGGGAATGTGCGTCTAAAAGGTCAAAAGAAGCGTCTATCTGGCTAATTACAAAAGCAATAATCTAAGTATCATCTTTATGAGAGAGGTGTTGACCCTAAGAGCAAAAATGACTGAGTGATAAAAGCAAGCGGCAGCGAGCGGTTTATATCAGCGTCACAGTAAAAGCTGATGGGTTAATTAGAAAGTACAACATGAAAGCATTGTTCAACAGTTAAAGCTAAGAAGGTGAGTAATAGAGTGGAGAAGGCAGTGAATACAAGCGATGTAGTAAAAGGGGTCTTAGCAATTGTTATCGCAAGCTTTCTGTGGGGGACAACAGGCACTGCCGCTCAGTTCGCTCCAGAAATCAGTCCTCTGGCAATCGGTGCCTTTGCAATGGGTATAGGCGGTGTATTGCTTTGTGTTAGTGCCCGAAAATCACTGGTAAAGGATGCACCTATTCTTTTTTCTACACCACTGACCTTTCTGTTTGGCAGTGCATGTGTTGCAATTTATCCGCTGGCCTTTTACAGCTCAATGCGTTTGTCAGGCGTTGCCATTGGCACCGTGGTTTCTATCGCCAGTGCACCACTATTTGCTGCGCTTTTAGAGTACTTTTTCAGTAAAAAGCCCGTGTCTTTAAAATGGTTTATTAGTTTTGTGTTTGGTGCGTTTGGGATTGGCATGTTAGCCATGGGTAAGGCACACGACGCAATGGCGTTGTCAGCATCTAAAGATGATCAGGTGTTCGGCGTTATATTGGGTTTAATTGCAGGTTTAACTTACGCTGGATACTCATGGGCCGCGAAGCAACACATTGACGCTGGCGCAAATTCAAAATCTGCCATGGCCGGACTTTTCGGTTGCGCTGCCGTTGCTCTGTTGCCTTCCCTCTGGTTTACCGGTCAAAACTTGTTTGCTAACACTATCCACATTAGCGTTTCACTCTATATGGCTGTGGTGCCGATGTTTCTTGGTTATTTGCTATTTGGCTATGGTCTTCGCACTACCGAAGCGAGTAAAGCTACGCTTATTACGTTAATTGAGCCACTGGTTGCGACACTTTTCGCTATTTTTCTGATTGGTGAAGTATTCAAGCCGGTGGGGTGGGTTGGCATGACGCTGGTGTGTCTTTGCCTTTTAATCCAATCGATAAAATTTCCATTTGCTTTAAAGCGCTATGGCAAAAAAGCAACGGCGTAATGTTGAAACCGCGTGTGGCTTATAATGAAAAGTCAGAATACTTGTTAAGTATTCTATCAATTTGACCCGTTTGTTTTAATTCAGCAATGGCGCGGTTAATGGCGGGGAGCTTATCTTTATGTCGATTGTGAACACGCAACGCCATTTGGCCTGCGGTATGGATGGGGCCCAGCGCTATTTTTACGTTGTGCATTGAAGACCAGTAACGCGCTGCTGCTTCCTCCATTATGATGACATCTATCCGTTTCATGCCAAGGGCTAAGATAAGGTTACTCTCGGCTTGAAAGTCCATTCTGACGAACTTATCAGAATCAAAATACACATAGCCGGAGATCATCCCTACGGTTTCACCGTAGATAGAGGCGACGGTTTGGTATCGGCTATGGTTTTCAGGCAGAGTAATAAAGTATTCTGTGATGTCTATAATGGGATCTGAGAAAGTGAAGTCGCCCGCGGGCTCATCTTTAGACAGCCAGCTTGGACTGAAAAAGTCGAAATCAAGAGCGCCTGTTTTAAATGCAAGCATGGCACGTTTGGTAGAGAGCATGACTTTTTCTGTCTTAATACCTGCTCTATTCATAATAAGGGGAAGGATTTCAACTAGAATACCGGCCCTATCTTCGTCGACAGCATTTTCGTACGGGATAGAGCTGCCTGACGTTCCAAGATTATATCGCAGTACTTCATCGGCAGTCGCGCCACCGCCAAAAAGCGAAACGTTAATCAATAAGATAAACGAAACAACTTTTTTGATGTGTTGGGCTAGTCTCGCTAAGGCGTTCACTCAAGATGTTCCACTTCAATAGATTAATGAACGGCGCTTTCTTCACTATTTCTTTCAATACTTGCCCAATGCTCAACTTTGTCGATGAGGTCAATAGCATCAAAAGGTTTACTTAGGTAATCGTCCATTCCGGCGTTAACGCAGCGCTCTTTGTCACCTTTCATGGCATTGGCGGTTAGTGCGATGATCGGCACGTTTAAATAGCGTTCTCCGGCCTCACCATTTCTTATGCGTTTAGTTGCTTCAAAGCCGTCCATTTCTGGCATTTGACAGTCCATCAAGACAACATCAAAGGTCACTTTCATTTTGTTCAACGCTTCAAGTGCCTCTAGGCCTGATTTGGCACTCAATGTAGTGTGGTTATTTAGGTGCTGTTTAACAATAACCTGATTAATGTCGTTGTCTTCGACAATTAATACTTTGCGTTTTTTCCCTTTTTCCCGTTTCACTCCTGAGGAGTGGTGAACTGGCTTAAGCAGGGCTTCGTCGGCTTGTTCAAGCATAATAGTGAAAGAGAACGTGCTTCCGTGACCTTTAACGCTCTCAAGTTTTATATCGCCGCCCATGAGTTCGCATAATTGTTTGCTAATAGAAAGGCCAAGGCCTGTTCCGCCGAATTTGCGAGTTGTAGAAAGGTCTTCTTGGGTAAAGACATCAAAGATTGTACTTTGCTTGTCTTGTGCGATGCCAATGCCGGTGTCTTTTACGCTACATAAAAGCTTAAGGCTGTTATCTGCATTTTGCTGAATGCTGGTGGTGACTTCAATACATCCACTGTCGGTGAACTTCACGGCATTACCTAACAAGTTCGAGAGTATTTGTCTAAAGCGAACATCATCGCCTTGTACAACGTGAAAGCCTTGTAAATCAAAGTGAAAATGT
>Ga0208337_1000269_pt1 | contig 10312 bp, 9 predicted proteins | sample DeeseametaMP0371_FD_184213 | JGI IMG/M metagenome (GOLD analysis project Ga0208337, IMG submission 184213) | Marine microbial communities from the Deep Atlantic Ocean - MP0371 (SPAdes) | ecosystem: Environmental > Aquatic > Marine > Oceanic | place: East of Porto Seguro, South Atlantic Ocean... | reverse complement strand
TGACGATATCGCCTATGGCATTCACGACTTAGAAGATGCCATTGTAATGGATATGGTCGACAAGCATCATTTTGTCGAGGATGTAACCACCCCGCTAAAAGCGCTAGATGTACCGTGGCTGTCAGACAATATAGAAGTGCTAACCAATAAGCTATTTAGCGCTGCACATCACGAAAGGAAAAATGCCATAGGCGCGCTGGTAAATAGCTTTATTACAGCTATTGAAATAAAAGGCGTTAAGGGTTTTGCTCATCCGTTACTGGCGTTCAACGCTGTGATGCCTGAAAAATTTGCGCAAGCTCTAGAGCTTTTCAAACGCTTTGTGTTTAACAAAGTAATACGCCGCCCCGACGTGCAGCTTCTTGAATACAAAGGGCAGCTGGTGGTAATGGAGCTTTTTGAGGCATTTGCATCAGATCCCGACCGCTTACTTCCCGAGAATACTCAAGTTCGCTGGCGCAAGGCCTGTGAGAACGACAATGGTATGCGCGTTCTCGCCGACTATATATCGGGTATGACGGATGAATTTGCCTCTCGCCTATACAGCAATATCTTTTCACCAAAACAAGGCGGTATTCAAGATAGTTTGCATATGTAAACCAATCGGCTAAATAACAAATCGTGCCGTTACTTTTTCTAAGAATGGCGTTGAACTTAACTTATAAACGAGTAGACGTACTCACCAACCAAGGAATGTGTTCAATTTCAATATAGCTGTACACTCTGTTTCTTAGCGATGCCGCAGGTATTACGCCTTCATTTTCAAGTTGTTTGATCAAGCGCTTCGTACTTAACTCAAGGGATTGGGCGCGCATTTGATTATAGCCCACTGCTAAATTTCGCAATAGCAACGCAACATCAATGCGCTCATCCAATACGCTTTCGGGATAGCGTTTGTGAAAGTTAAGGATTGCGCGATACGTTTTCGCCATGAAGACTGTTTCTCTAGTAACCATCCCATACATTTGAGCAGCTAAACTTTGCGTTAGCTGGTCTGTTTCTCTAAAGTGCCTCATATGGACCTGATTAAAATACTCATCATTTGCATCAACCAAAGTGTCCAACGCTTTAAGGGTGTATTTGACTTTCTTATTTCCATAAAGCGTACAGCTTAAAAAATTTCGAAGTTGCAACCTATCGCTCATAAAGTTTGCTTTGGCTTTCTCATACAGGTCGGATATATCTTCCAGCAAAAGTGGAGAAGTGCCGTTAGTGATGTTCGCAGATAAAAATTGAAGACCGAGTGAAGCTACAACCATATCAGGCAATTGCACGTTGGGGTCAGTTGATATGTTTTCAATTGCGCTAAGCGTAGCAGCGTCGCTTTGATTTAGGTTACCTGAAATAATGGAATGATATAGGGCTGCACTTTTATCTGAACTACGCTCGATAAAAGAAAATGCATCATCGATGTTGGATAATTCGTCAGCCCAACTGGTATTTGCCACATGCACACAAAAGACAACCACGATTGCCGAAATTACTTTCATAGGGTGCTTTCCTTTGCTGCCGTTATTAACTTCCTGTCTGATTTAAACCCTACTGCCATTATTACAGCATGTCAAAGTCGAAATGTTTTGATAGCACCACATTTTCTTGAAATTTATTAACGAGTTTTAAGGTCTATTTTAACACGCACCTAAAACTTAATTGCTGTGGTCTCGTATTAACAGCATTGTTAAAACATCAAGTAAAGCTTAATGCGCGCTGTAACATTCTCAAGTACCAAATATATACAGAGAAGCTTATTTAGATATGGCGTTTTTTAACGGCAGATAAAGGTATAGTAATGGCAAAACCATTTAAACCCTCAATAAAATTAACTGACAATGACGTAACCAATGAAGACGTTTATATGAATCGTCGTTCATTGCTCAAATCTATGGGCTTCCTGGGTGCGTCTACGCTGTTAGCGAAGTCGGCAGGCGCTGCTGGTTGGTTTTGGGAAGATGAGGAAGAAAAGACAGCGTTTAAAGGAAAGGCGCTTGAGTTTAGTCAGCCCCCTAAGTTCCAAATAACGGAAACCCGAACGCCTGAAGATAAAGTAACCAGCTACAACAACTTTTATGAGTTTGGCACATCTAAAGATGCACCAGCCAAAAATGCGACTGAATTTCAAACTAATCCATGGACGTTAAAAGTTGACGGGATGGTTAAAAACCCCATTGAGCTTGATCACGATGCCTTAACAAAGCGTTTTCCCCTTGAAGAACGCATTTACCGCTTGCGCTGTGTGGAAGCATGGTCGATGGTGGTGCCTTGGATTGGGTTTGAGTTGGGGGCGTTGTTAAAACAAGCCGAGCCATTAATGTCAGCCAAATTTGTAGCATTTGAAACTTTATATGACCCTGAGCAAATGCCCGGTCAACGAAGCCGCTTTACCGGTGGTGGTATTGATTACCCTTACGTAGAGGGTTTGCGTCTTGACGAAGCCATGCACCCGTTAACGCTCATGTCGGTTGGTCTTTACGGGAAGACCTTGCCACCTCAAAACGGCGCGCCTATCAGGCTTGTTGTACCGTGGAAGTATGGTTTTAAAAGCATTAAGTCTATTGTGAGAATTCACCTGACCGACAAGAAGCCTCCTACCACATGGAATCGACTGGCCGCCAACGAGTATGGCTTTTACGCCAACGTGAATCCAAACGTGTCGCACCCAAGGTGGAGCCAGGCCAGCGAGCGTAGAATAACCACAGGTGGGCTACTCGCCAGAAATCGCATCGACACCCAAATGTTCAACGGTTACAGCGAAGTCGCGCCGCTATACAAAGATATGGACTTATCCCGTTATTACTAGCTGGTACGTTTTATAGGGCTACGAGCAAATAGCTAGCTCTTCTAACCAATATCTCATGACCGAAGCTATTAAACATTATTATTAAGTTGTTCATTTAATGCCGTTAAGAAAAAAACCATTTCGACTCTCTGTTTGGCAACGCCGCAGCCTAAAAGGTCTTATTCACCTTTTCGCATTGGGCTATATCGCCTGGTTGTTTTTTGCAGGGGTAACCGATCAGCTTGGTCCAGACCCTGTAAACACGCTCATCAATGAGACTGGAACCTGGGCAATTCACTTTCTTTTACTAACGCTTACTCTTAGCCCACTTGCTAAATGGCTACCAAGCCCAGAACCGATGCAATTCAGACGTATGATTGGCGTATACACCTTTGTGTACGCCTTTGCACACCTGCTCACATACATTGTGTTTGAAATCCAGCTTGATATGGCACTAGTGGCTAGCGAGATAGTAAGCAGGCCATACATCATTGTTGGCATGGCAGCGTTACTTCTTCTTTTTGCTCTCACCGCTACGTCGTTCAAGCGTATCCAGCGCAACATGGGAAAAAAGTGGCAGAAGCTTCACAACAGCATTTACCTGATCCTGCCCCTTGCACTACTTCATTTCAGCTGGTCGCAGAAGACGTTTTGGCAAGAGCCCGTTTGGTATTGGATGATTGGACTGATATTAATGAGCCCAAGAATGAAGCTGTGGTATGTGACGTATCAGAAGAAAAGTCAAAAGAAGTCGAGAGACAAAAACGCAGTGGCGTGAAAAAACTAAAGTCGAAAACCTTTTAAACGAGCACGTAAAGCAGCGCAGCATAACGCGCTGTTTTGCTAAGCGTTACCGCAAGAATAAAAAACCAAAATGGGCTTCTAAGTACACCTGCTACTAAAGTAATAGGGTCGCCAATAATAGGTACCCAGCATAAAAACAAGCTCCACTTCCCCCACTTTGTAAAGGTGTAGCTTGCACGGTTAAACGCCGCTTCGCTCACTTTTAACTTATCGGTCGCAATTTCTTTTCCGAACTTGAAGCCCAATGCATAATTAACCACCGAGCCAAGTACATTTCCCAACGAAGCAACAACAAGCAACAACACCCAGTTCAACCCACTACTGTATAAAGCACTAAGCACGATTTCAGAACTAAAAGGCAATATAGTGGCTGCCAAAAATGCCGATAAGAACATCCCCAAGTAGCCTAAATGTATTAATGCGCTCAACGCTCCTCCAGCTTTATACAGTAGTTTTCTATGTAAAATTCGCGCGCATCTTACCTTAATCGGAGTATGAATACTTCCTTCAGAATTCGATAGCACAAAAAAACCATTATCTTTTATGTAGTTACTGAGAAAACACCAATTTGTGTGAAAAAAGTACAACTAAATACTTGCCAAAGTCCTCCTTTAAGAATACTGTATACACATACACACTGTATAAACAACCAGTATCAATCAATAACAATATTCCTGAAGTTCGATTTATGAACTTAAGGGCAAATGCATAAAGGGTTTTACTATGAACACATCTTCAGTTTCACGATTCAATGCTTTACGCGCTTCGGTTTCAAATGTTGTTCAACTACCTTTGCCGATAGAAGGGTTTCCTGGCGAAAAACAAGGTAATGGAAAAGGAAATAACGACAAAGGTTGGAATTATCTGCTTTCAAATACGGTGTCGTTTTCTAAATCTGTAGATCACGCTATCCGTATTCAGAAACCTGAAAAAGAAAAAATGCCTGAATGGATCAGTAAGCTGATTACAGGTGGCCAGTGTAAAACACTGTATGTGGAAAACATCGATTTAGACCTTCAACCAACAGACAGTGAAATGATTAGAAAGCTGTGTGAGCTTTACTCTGTCAGCCTGGTGAATGTACGTGTTAACAGCATTAATGACGAACAAAACGTAGCATTAGGCCCTTGGTAATACAAAGCCTGTTTATGCTTACATCTTGCGTTTGCTCCATCTTACGTTTGCCTGAGTAGCGATGCGTAAACAAAACCTAAATATTTATTTTTATACAGCTCTTTGGCGTGGACTCTCTGACATGTACCCTTTAGCATCAACCACCACGGACTCATTGAATATCGGCAACATTTACGTTTAAAAAAGTTGGGGCTCACGCAACTTATACTTATACTGTAGCGCTTTGTTTTACTTTTAAACTGCGAGTTGTCTTATGCGCTGTTACTGTTGCTCATCAAAATCCTTCGACGAATGCTGCGAGCCTTTTATTAAGGGTGATAAACACCCTAGTTCTGCAGAGCAACTTATGCGCTCCCGGTTTTCAGCCTACGCTACAGCGCATTATCAATATATTCTTGAAACCTACACCAAAGAAAAGCAGCAGGGTCTTTCTGTAGAAGATTTGGCGCAAAGCGCACAAGGTGCGACATGGTTCGCGCTTAAAGTACACCCCACTCTAGCGGCTAGCTCCGTAGATAACTCCGTAGATAGCTTGGTAGGTAACTCGGTCAGTAGTACTGAAGAGAGTTCGATAGACAGTTCTGTACATGCTGACGCTAAAGTCGAAGCGCAAACCAACGCCGAGGCAATCTCTAAGCCTAGTTTAAAGCCCATCTCCAAGCTCATCTCTAAGCCCAATAATGCCATTGTTGAATTCACTGCTTACTATTTTGAAAATAAAAGCATGTATCAGCTTCACGAAACGTCGAATTTTAGTGTTGAAGACGGTAAGTGGCGTTATCACGACGGCGTATTACACGACGACTGCGGCAAAATTAAATACGGGAGAAACCTACCTTGTGTTTGCGGTAGCAACAAAAAATTCAAACAGTGCTGCGCAACTAAGAGCCGCTAATCCAATTGCAATAACTAACTGTACTCCCTTCCCTGCGCATCTTGATTGTTCACCTTTCCTTTAATTTAAAATTAAAGGTGAATTGAATACGTATGCACGATGTTTATTATTTGTAAACAAAATGTAAGCATTGCTTTCATCTTTTATCTCGCTCCCACATAAAATAGGACACACTATGAAGATGAAGAAACATGCGGCAGGCGTTTTAATAGGCGCAGCACTGAGTACATTAAGTTATCAAAGCTATGCCGACGTTATACTACACGCATTTAACTGGACCTACGACGACGTAGCCGCAAAAGCCCAGGAAATTGCGGACCTTGGTTACACCAAAGTACTCGTTTCGCCTGCTTATAAATCGACAGGAGATCAGTGGTGGGCGCGATATCAACCACAGGACTATCGAGTTATTGATAATCCACTTGGTGACACTGCTGACTTTCAAGCGATGGTTAATGCATTAAATGCCAAAGGTGTAGAGACCTATGCGGATATTGTCTTTAATCATATGGCGAACGAAGCATGGAAACGTTCAGACTTAAACTACCCCGGAAGTGAAGTACTACAGCAATACTCATCAAATCAGGGATACTACAATGGCATCACATTATTTGGTGATGTAAGTAGCGGCCTTTTTGGCGGTGGTGACTTCCACGGTACGTATGATCAAGGTGGTCCTAAGTGCATTAGTAACTACAGCGACGTGGGCGATGTTCAGTACAATAGATTATGCGGCGCCGCGCCAGATCCTGGCTTGCCCGACCTAGACCCCAATAATTGGGTAGTAGCCCAGCAAAAAGCGTATCTTCAGGCGTTAAAAGACATGGGTGTAACCGGTTTCCGCGTTGATGCTGCAAAGCACATGACCAACTATCATATCAACGCGGTGTTCGACAGCAATATAAAAAACGGCGTGCATGTTTTCGGAGAAATAATTACCACGGGCGGTGCAGGCTCTAGTGAGTATGATAACTTCCTTGCACCTTATTTATCAGCAACAGGTCACTCGGCCTACGACTTCCCGCTTTTCGCGCAAATACGCAGTGCATTTAGCTTCGGTGGTTCGATGAATGCCTTAGTTGACCCAGGTGCGTACGGTCAGGCTTTATCAGGCGACAAGGCCATCACATTTAGTATTACCCACGACATCCCGCTAAACGACGGCTTCCGCTACCAGTTACTTGACCCTACCGACGAACATTTGGCAAATGCCTATGTACTAGGCCGTGACGGTGGTGTTCCATTACTGTACTCAGATAACAATGAAAGTGGTGATAATCGTTGGGTAGATTTGTACAAGCGTGATGACATCAAGGGTATGGTTAAATTCCATAACGGAGTTCAGGGCAGTGGCATGCAAGTGGTAAGTCATAATGACTGCGTTATTTTCTTCAAGCGTGACCATCAAGGCGTTGTGGGTATTAATAAATGCGCAGACGGCCAAGATATATGGGTAGATACATCTACGGACAATTTGTGGTGGTATAGAAATTACCGCGATACGTTAAGTAATGATGTGCAATATATTACAACTCAGTGGCACAAGTTCTATGTACCAGGAAGAAGCGCCCGAATGTGGCTTATGGAATAACCCACTGTTAACAAGAAAAGCCTGAACATCGATTGTTCAGGCTTTATTGTTAAGTTACCCACGTGTCAGGCTTGTAGGATCAGGGCACAAGCACCATCTTACCTTTCACTTCCCGGTTCATTACCTTGGCCATGGCTTTCGTTGCTTGTTCTAAGGGTAATGCTTCATCTACGACCACTTTAACCTTACCTTGCACATACCAAGTTAAAAGCTCTTGCATATTTTCCGCAAAGCCTTTTGGATCGTGCTGAGTAAACGAGCCCCAAAATACGCCCATAACCGAATAGCCTTTTACCAGCGCTAAATTAACCGGGAATTTCGGGATCTCACCGCCAGCAAAGCCAACCACAAGTAAACGACCTTCCCATGCCATACTGCGGCTGCAAGCGTGGAATGTGTCACCGCCAACGCATTCATAAACTACATCGACACCTTTGCCGCCTGTGACTTCTTTCAGCGTTTCTTTGAGATCTTTTTCTTTGTAGTTAATTAAAACGTCTGCGCCATACTCTTTAGCAAGCGCCAGCTTTTCTTCTGTTGAGCAAACTGCAATAACTTTAGCGCCCATAATCTTGCCTATTTGCACTGCTGCTAAGCCAGTACCACCCGCTGCGCCGGTTACAACCAGTGTTTCGCCTGGCTGCAGTTTTGCGCGCTGCTTTAACGCGTGATGTGCTGTCGCATGCGCAGTTACAAGAGCAGCCCCCTCATTAACATGGATGGGATCAGGTAACGGCATAACATGAGTGGCAGGGATCAGCGCTTTTTCTGCGTAACCACCTAAGTTAGACAACGCAATAACTCGTTGCCCTTCTTTTAAATGGCTTACGCCCTCACCTACTTCAGATATGGTGCCTGCCACTTCATTGCCAGGAATAAACGGGAAGTCTGGCTGCATTTGATACAGACCTTGCACCAATAGTCCGTCTGGAAAGTTCACCCCTGCGGCTTCAACATTTACGACTACATGCCCTTTTTTTACTTGCGGGTCTGCAACGTCTTTAAATTGAAGTTCTTCAAGTGGTCCAAAAGATTCGCATACAATTGCTTTCATACTGTCTCCAGTTGCTTTGTTCGACGAGCACGCTATTGATAGCATGACCTGTCATTAAATAGGTTATATGGCGTTTATTCGCTTTGGTGAATGGTTTGGTTCGCAATTTGCGCCAGAGGTCGCACCATTGCGCCTAATTGCATAGCCTTCTCGCTTGACGCATTGCCATCGTGTGCGCGTTTTACCACGCCTTGTAAAATAGCGGCTAAACGGAAAAAACTAAATGCGAGGTAAAACGTCCAATTGCTAATGGCATCAATACCTCTTCGCTCGCAATACGCATTGATATATTCTTGTTCACTTGGAATGCCTAACTGCTCTCTGTCTAAACCACCTAACCCAGCTGCGTGCGCAATGTCAGAGGGAAGGCGCAACTGCATACATTGGTAAGCCAAATCGGCATACGGATGCCCCAACGTTGATAATTCCCAATCAAGTACCGCGACTACTCTTGGGTTTTTAGGGTCAGACATATCAAACATCATGTTGTCTAAACGAAAATCGCCATGGACCAACGAGACTTGACCATCATCTTTTGGCAGGTTGGCCTCAAGATACTGAATAAGACTTTCAATTTCTTCAACATGCTCAAGTTCAGATGCACGATACTGTTTTGTCCACCTGCTTAGCTGACGTTCAAAGTAGCTGCCAGGCTTTCCATAATCGCGTAAGCCTGCGCTTTCAATATCTACACTGTGAAGCGCTGCAAGCACCCGGTTCATTTCATCATACATGGCACCACGAGTAGCAGAAGATGCTATTTCAGGCAGTGCGCTATTCCAGAAAATGTCACCTTCAACATAGGCCATAATGTAAAACATGCTACCGATTATGCTGGTATCTTCACATAAATGGTACGCTTTGGGCACAGGCACTTCTGAGCCCTGCAACGCGTTGATAACGCGAAATTCTCGGTCAACTGCATGGGCCGATTTCAGTAATTTGCCCGGAGGTTGACGGCGTAATACATAAACGCCGTTATCCGTAGTAAGTTTAAACGTCGGGTTCGATTGCCCACCCGCAAATTTCTCAGCGCTTTTGACGTGCCCAATACTCGGGCACGCAGAAGATAAATACGAATTCAGCACTGCTAAATCTATGACATGTGGGGCTTTCGCATTGTCTTTAGACACATTCACTCCTTACCCGTAATTTTTTGTATTGTTTATTTACAACACTGACTTATTCAGCGACTGCTTTTTCAGCAATAAGATTACGACCTAACTGCATCATGTGAACCTGATCAGGGCCATCTGCCAGCTTGATAGTACGCGCATAAGCGTACATGGCAGACAATACGAAATCTTGGCTTGTACCTGCAGCGCCGTGCATCTGAATGGCTTGGTCGATAACGTTACAGGCCATAGTAGGTGCAACTATCTTGATAGCAGCGATAAGGTCGCGCGATACTTTGTTGCCATAGCGATCCATCTTATCAGCCGCTTTCAACGTAAGCAGACGCGCCTGTTCAATATCACAGTGCATCTGCGCAATGCTTTCTCTAACTGACTGCTGTTTTGACAACGGCTTGCCAAATGCCACACGGTTCTCAACTCGTTCACAGGCCATATCGAGCGCGCGCTGAGCACAGCCAATTAGACGCATACAGTGGTGAATACGGCCTGGGCCTAAGCGTCCTTGTGCAATTTCAAAACCACGCCCTTCACCAAGCAGTAAGTTCTCTGCCGGTACACGTACGTCTTCAAACAAGACTTCAGCATGACCAATAGGCTCGTCGTAATAGCCCATTGCAGCCATTGGGCGAACAATAGTCACACCTTTGGTGTCCATAGGAACTAAAATTTGAGACTGCTGCTGGTGACGAGGCGCATCGAAATCAGTTTTGCCCATTACCACCATAATTTTACAGTTTTCATTCATGGCACCGCTGGTGTACCACTTACGGCCGTTAATAACGTATTCGTCGCCATCGCGCTTAATTGAGGTTTCGATGTTTGTCGCGTCACTCGATGCCACTGCTGGCTCTGTCATAGCAAAGGCTGAGCGTATTTCCCCGTTTAAGAGAGGCTCTAACCACTGCTTTTTCTGACTCTCGTT
>Ga0208337_1000261_pt1 | contig 10409 bp, 9 predicted proteins | sample DeeseametaMP0371_FD_184213 | JGI IMG/M metagenome (GOLD analysis project Ga0208337, IMG submission 184213) | Marine microbial communities from the Deep Atlantic Ocean - MP0371 (SPAdes) | ecosystem: Environmental > Aquatic > Marine > Oceanic | place: East of Porto Seguro, South Atlantic Ocean... | reverse complement strand
CCTAGTTTCATAGCTTTATTACGTAATTTTTCTTGAGTATATTTTTCTATTAAAGATTTTTTTTTTTTATTTATTGATGCCATAAAGATTTCTCTTTACATTAATATATACTTTGAAATAACTCACAAAATATTTCTTTATACTACTTAATAAAATGAGTCAAAAATTTACAGTCTTATTTGATTTAGACGGAACTTTGGTCGACACAGCACCCGATTTGATGCTGGCACATAATCATGTGATGAAAAAATTTGGTTATGAAGAAAGAGAATTATCTGACATAAAAAAACTTGCTGGCAGAGGATCAAAAGTGATGCTCAGAAAATCAATGCATGAAATCGCTGAATTAAGTGGGAAAATTAATAAAACAAATGAAAAAATGGAAGAGGAAATGACAAAAGAATTTATAAATTTCTACAGCAACAATATAAATAAAGGCAGTAAGTTAATAACTGGTGCTTTAGAATTTTTAAGCTGGTGTAAAAATAATTCTATTTCCATGGCCGTATGTACAAATAAGCAAGAACATTTATCAATAGATCTATTAAAAAAAATAAAGATTTATCATTTTTTCGATTATGTGGCGGGTGGCAATACTTTTAATCATAATAAGCCAGATCCTAAACACCTAACTGATACAATTGAGATAATCGGAGGAAACTTAAAAAAAACTATCATGATTGGTGATAGTGAAACAGATTCAGGTGCAGCACAAGCTGCCAATATACCCTTTGTATTAATTGAAGGAGGATACACAGTAAAAAAAGTAAATCAGATATACCATAATCATTTAGTAAAAAATTTTGTAGGTTTAGAAAAAATTATTAGTAAATATCTTAATGATTGAATTTAAACTTTTTTTTGCTCTGATTAGTTACTATTTTGTCATGTTTGTAACGCCTGGTCCGAATAATGCAATGCTAACTGCTTCCGGTATTAAGTTTGGTTTTAGAAAGACTCTGCCACATCTTGTTGGAATTCCATTTGGTCATGTTATTCAAATTACCTTAGTGTGTTTTGGTTTAGGTAGTTTGTTTCAAAGATATCCATTAATTCAATTTTATCTTAAGTGGTTATGTTTTGTATATCTACTTTACTTGGGCTGGAAAATTATAGGATCGTTTTCAAATAACGAAAAAGAAGCTGGTAGACCATTAAAATTTTATGAGGCTGCACTCTTTCAATTTGTTAATCCTAAAGCATGGATAGTAGCATTAACAGCTGCTACCGCATTTTTTCCAAGTGAAGAAAACTTTATTATTGCAACATCGTTTGTAGCAATTACAGCACCATTTATCTGTTTTCCTTCAATTTGTTTATGGGCAATATTTGGATCATCAATAAAGTTGATAATTGGTAATACAAAAATTAAAAAAATTATTGAATATTTATTGGCTATATTATTAATAATTACTGCTGTTATAATTGTAATTGATTAAAAAAATAATATGCATTTTACAAAAAAAAATTCTTCCGAAAAAAGAATAGAATTAAAAAATAAACTTAAACAACAAAAAATATTAAAATTTCCTGGAGCTTATAATCCTTTAACTGCTAAACTAATTGCAGAAATTGGTTTTGAGGGTATTTATATTTCAGGAGGTGTAATGGCTAATGATTTAGGCGTTCCTGATATTGGTTTAACTACCTTAAAGGAAGTGAGTTACAGAGCCAATCAAATATCAAGAGTAACTGATCTTCCTGCAATAGTTGATGCTGATACTGGTTTTGGTGATTGTAAAAAAACCATAGAAACTTTTGAAAATCTTGGTCTTTCAGGTTGTCATATTGAAGATCAAATTGATCAAAAAAGATGCGGTCACTTAGATAATAAAGAAATTATTCCTTCTGCTATAATGGTTAATAAAATCAAAACTGCAGTAAAGGCCAAAAAAGATAAAAACTTTTTAGTTATAGCAAGAACAGATGCCAATTCTGTCGAAGGATTAAAAAAAACTATAGATAGAGTTAAGGCATATGAGGATGCTGGTGCTGACATAATTTTTCCAGAAGCTATGAAAAATGAAAAAGAATTTGAACAAATAAGAAAAAATTCAAAAGTAAATTTGTTAGCCAATATGACTGAATTTGGGAAGTCAAAACTTTTATCAGCAAATGAACTAGAAAATTTAGGTTACAATATTGTAATATATCCGGTTACAACTCAAAGATTAGCTATGAAAAGCGTTGAAGATGGGTTGCGTGCCATCATGAATGATGGACATCAGAACAATATTATCGATAAAATGCAAACTCGTAAAAGATTATATGAGCTGGTTGAATACGAGAAGTACAACACTCCAGACAAAAAAATTACTGATTTTAAAACTGATGGACATGAATAATTTATGAGCGAAGATATAAAAAAAGGACTATTAGGAATTATTGTTGATGAAACTACAGTTTCTCAAGTAGCGCCTGATATAAATTCTTTAACCTACAGAGGTTATGCCGTTCAAGATCTTTGCGAAAAATGTAGTTTTGAAGAGGTTGCTTATCTTGTACTTAATAAAGAATTGCCAAACAAAACCCAACTTAACAAATTTAAAAAACAGTTAGAAGAAAATAGAAATATTACAATCAATCTAAGAGAGATTGTCAAGCACATGCCAAAAAGATCACATCCTATGGATGTTGCGAGAACAGTTGTCAGTGTTATGGGACTTGAAGACAAAGAAACAAACAGTAATTCTCCTGCAGCTAACATGAGAAAAGCAATAAGAATATTTGCTAAAACACCTACAGCTATCGCCGCTTTCTTTAGATCTAGGAAAGGCAAAAATGTAATTCCACCTAAGAAGAAATTATCTTTCTCTGAAAACTTTTTTTATATGTGCTTTGGCAAAGTTCCTAAAAAGGAAATCGTAAAAGCGTTTGATGTTTCTCTTATCTTATACGCTGAACATAGTTTTAACGTGTCAACTTTTACCGCAAGAACTATAACAAGCAGCTTATCTGACATTCATGGAGCAATTACAGGAGCTATTGCTAGTTTGAAAGGCCCTCTCCATGGTGGTGCTAATGAGGAAGTTATGCATATGTTTAAAAAAATTAAAAAGCCAGAAAATGCAGCAAAATGGATTTTAGATGCTTTGGAAAAGAAAAAAATCATTATGGGATTTGGTCATAGAGTTTATAGCAAAGGAGATTCTAGGGTTCCTACCATGAAAAAATATTATTTGAAGGTTGCAGAACTACTTAAAGAAAAAAACTTACCTAAGATGAGTCAAATCATTGAAGATATAATGTTAGAAAAAAAAAATATTCATCCAAATGTGGATTATACTACTGGACCAATCTATCACTTGATGGGATTTGATACTGATTTTTTTACACCAATATTTGTTATTTCAAGAATAACAGGATGGTCTGCACACATAATGGAACAACATGCAGCCAATAAGTTAATCAGACCACTTTCTAAATACAGTGGCGAGAAGCATCGTAAAGTAATGCTTCTCAACCAAAGATAAAATTATTTTCCAGGAACTTTATAAGAAGCCGCTGCTTTTGCAGCAAGTTTTGCAACACTGTTAATGTTAATTGGTTCCATTATGTTTATATTAGTAACTGCCCCAGTTGCTTCTGTAGCAAACTTCGCGGCTGCCATACTTTCAAAGTTAGGAGCATCTAGTGAAACGATAAAATCGTAAGAGCCTCTAACAATATCATAGCTTAATACTTTACCTCCCACAGCTTTAGCAACAGCGTTAATTGCTGCACTCCTATCGGTATCAGGATTAGAAACAAAACCTTGAAATGCTTTTGAGGTATAATTTCCCATAAGATAAAATTTTGCCATAAACCCTCCTTTCAGGAAATTATTTTACTAATTGTTCTTAATATAAGGAAGTAAATTTATTATTGGTTTTATGAGAAGGCTTCTGCCCACGAACCTTTAGTTGAAGCCTTTGAATATTCAGTAGCTCTACCTTCAAAGAAATTCATATGTTCTACTGCATTAAGCATAGTATCCAACCATGTTAATGGGTTTTTTTCTACCTGATAAATAGGCTCTAATCCAAGTTGAATTAATCTTCTATTTCCTATCCAACGGATATATTGCTTAATCTCACCAGATGTTAAACCTTGAATAGGTCCCATTTCAAATGCCAGGTTTATAAAAGCATCTTCATGTGAAACTATTGTTCTACATGCTTCATAAATTTCTTTTTTAAGTTTCTCTGTCCAGATATCAGGATTTTCGTCAATAAAAGTTTTAAATAATTTAATCATAGAATTGCAGTGCAATGTTTCATCTCTAACAGACCAAGTTACAATTTGACCCATACCTTTCATTTTATTATGCCTTGGGAAATTTAGTAGAATTGCAAAGCTAGCAAATAATTGTAAACCTTCTGTAAAAGCACTAAAGACAGCAATGGTCTTTGCAATATTGTGATTTGATTTTACATCAAAACCTTGCATGTAATCGTACTTATCTTTCATTTCTTTATACTTTAAAAAAGCTGAATATTCTGATTCTGGCATTCCTATAGTATCTAATAGATGAGAATAAGCTGCGATATGAACACCTTCCATAGCAGCAAATGCTGACATCATCATTAGTGTTTCTGTCGGCTTAAATACATTCATATAATGTCTTATATAACAGTTACTAACCTCAACATCTGCTTGAGTAAAAAATCTAAATATGTGAGTTAATAAATTTTTTTCTGCTTGATTTAAATTTTTCTGCCAATCTCTAACATCGTCACCTAAAGGAACTTCTTCTGGAAGCCAATGTATCCTCTGTTGTGTTAACCAAGCATCATAGCACCATGGATATCTAAAGGGTTTATAAATAGGATTTCCAACTAATAAACCCGACTTTTTTTGAGCTTCTTTATTTTTTTCTAACTTTACTACTGGCATGATAAACATTCTTCATTATCTTGATCTTCTTTCGTTTTAGTAATAGCTGCTCCTGTTGAGAGTCCTTTATTTATATTCTCAGCTCTTTGTATTGATTTAGATCTACAATAATACAAACTTTTCAACCCTTTTTTCCAAGCTTGGAAATGTACTTGATGTAACTCTTTTTTATGAACATCTGCTGGTAAGAAAATATTAATCGATTGAGATTGGGAAACAAAAGGAGTTCTATCTGCGCCTAGCTCGACTATCCATTTTTGATCTATTTCAAATGCTGTTTTGAATACATCTTTTTCATTTCTAGTTAAAAAATCTAAGTGTTCAACTGACCCCTGATTAGTTGTAATAGTTGACCAAGTTTCATCATCATTTTTTCTATATTTTTCTAATACTTTTTTTAAATATCTATTCCTAACATTGTAAGATCCAGAAAGAGTCTTGTGTGTATAACTATTAGCAGCAACTGGTTCAACACCAGGAGATGCTCCTCCGGAAATTATAGAAATAGATGCGGTGGGAGCTATAGCGGTTTTATTAGAAAATCTTTCTTTAAAACCGTATTCTTCTGCATCAGGGCATGCTCCTCTTTCTTTAGCTAATTTTTTAGATGCTTGATCAACTTTAATTTGAATATGTTCAAAAATCTTACTGTTCCAAACTTTGCTCATTACTGATTCTAATGGAATCGAATTTTTTTGCAAAAATGAATGAAAACCCATTACACCTAAACCTACACTTCTTTCTCTCATTGCTGAGTATTTTGCATCTTTAAAGGAGTCTGGAGCTCTAGTAATAAAATCTGTTAAAACATTATCCAAAAATCTCATTACATCCTCAATAAAATTTGGTTGATCTTTCCATTCTTCGTATGTTTCTAAATTCAAAGAAGATAAACAGCATACTGCCGTTCTGTCATTGCCATCTTTATCTACTCCTGTCGGTAAAGTAATTTCACTACAAAGATTTGAAGTTTTTACATTAAGCCCTGCAAGCTTGTGATGTTGTGGAATTTGTCTATTTACTGTATCTACAAAAATGATATAAGGCTCTCCTGTCTCTACTCTTGCCGTCAATAATCTTATCCATAAATTTCTTGCTGATAAAGTAGATTGAATTATTTCATCCTTGGGGCTTTTTAATGCCCACTCAGAATTGGTTTCAACAGCTCTCATAAAAGCATCACTAACCAATACGCCGTGATGTAAGTTTAAAGCTTTTCTATTTGGGTCGCCGCCAGTGGGTCTTCTCATTTCCATAAATTCTTCTATTTCTGGATGATCTATAGGAAGGTAGCAAGCTGCAGAACCTCTACGTAGAGAACCTTGGCTGATAGCCATTGTTAATGAATCCATTACTTTAATAAAAGGAATAATCCCAGACGTTTTTCCAACTCTTCCTATCTTTTCTCCTATAGATCTAAGATTTCCCCAATAACTACCGATACCACCACCTTTTGCCGCTAACCACACATTTTCATTCCATAAATCTAAAATGCTACTTAGACTATCTCCCGCTTCATTTAAAAAACATGAAATTGGTAATCCCCTCTCGTTACCTCCGTTAGATAAAATCGGAGTAGCTGGCATAAACCACAAATTGCTTATATAATTATAAAGTCTTTGTGCGTGTAAATTGTCATCAGCGTATATGCTTGCAACACGAGCAAATAAGTCTTGATAGGACTCATTTTGTCCCAAGTATCTGTCACTCAAAGTCGCTTTACCAAAATCAGTTAATTTCGAATCTTTAGTTCTATCAATTCTAATTGTTATTCCTTTGTCATTTTGAAAAAGTTCTGTTTGAGAAGTTAGTGAAAAGAGGTTGAGTTTTTTATCAGCTTTGCTTTGATTTACTGGAAAATTGCCTTTAGGGTTAATTTTTTCGACAGCCTTCTCGATTGCCAAAGATAAATTTTTATTCATAAAACGCTTATTTTATTAAAGTTTTGTGTAAAAACAACTATATGTTGTGTACACAATAGCCTTGTATACTACATGTTTAAGCAAATCAATAGAACATTATAAGAACATTAATATAATATCAAGGATAAAATTTAAGTACTGATAAAAAACAAAAAATATTAGATAAAGGATAATGCCTACATTAAAGGATGCACATATAAATCCTTTGGGGTTTAGAGAATACGATGCACGATGGTTATATCCAAAAGACATTAATAAAGAGGGAATTAAAAATGTAGGTCAAGGCTTAGGCTCGCAAATTATTTTAAAAACAAATAAATCTCCAAGAGTAATAGTTGGACATGATTACAGATCTTATAGCGAAGAAGTCAAAAAAAAACTTATGGAGGGTTTAATTGATACTGGATGTAACATTGAAGATATTGGGTTGGCTTTATCACCAACTGTTTATTTTGCCCAATTTAATCTAGGCGCAGATGCTGTGGCAATGGTTACCGCAAGCCATAATGAAAATGGTTGGACCGGAATAAAGATGGGTATTGAAAAAGGATTGACCCACTCTCCTGCTGAAATGAATGAATTAAAAAAAATTGTTTTAGAAAAAAAATTTATCAAAGGAAAAGGATCTTATAAGGAAATTAAAGGATTTAAAGATATTTATATTAATAATTTAATAAAAGGCAAAATTAAAAAAAAACTTAAAGTTGTGGTAGCGTGTGGCAATGGAACGGCTGGTATATTTGCTCCAAAAGTTCTTAAAGAAATTGGTTGTGAAATTGTAGAACTAGATTGTAACCTTAACTATAACTTTCCTAAATATAATCCTAATCCTGAGGATTTAAGAATGCTTCACGATATTAGTGAGTCTGTTCGTAAAAACAATGCTGATGTTGGTTTTGGCTTTGATGGTGATGGTGATCGAGTTGGTATAATTGATAACAATGGAAAAGAGATTTACTCTGACAAAGTAGGTTTACTTATAGCGAGAAACTTAGCTCCAAATTATAAAAATAAAAAATTTATTGTTGATGTAAAATCAACTGCTTTATTTGCAAAAGATAAAATCCTTTTAGAAAATAACTGCGAAACTATCTATTGGAAAACGGGCCATTCTCATATCAAAAGAAAAGTTAACGAAGTTAAAGCCTTAGCTGGATTTGAAAAAAGTGGTCACTTCTTTTTTAACCAACCGCTTGGTTATGGATATGACGATGGAATTAATTCTGCAATTCAAGTTTGCCGTTTATTAGATAATCAAAATAAAAAAATATCAGAAATAATAAATGAACTACCCAAAACATATCAAACTCCTACTATGGCACCGTTTTGCAAGGATGAAGAAAAATATAAAGTTGTCGAATCTTTAGTTAAAGAAGTACAAAATTTAAAAGCTAGTAACACCAAAATAGATGATCAAAAAATTGCTGATATATTAACAGTAAATGGTGTTCGTTTTTCTTTAGAAGATGGTTCGTGGGGTTTAATCAGAGCGTCTTCAAATAAACCTTCATTGGTAGTTGTAACTGAAAGCCCAACATCTGATAAAAGAAAAAAGAAAATATTTGAATTTATTGATAGAATGTTACAAAAAACTGGAAAAGTTGGTGACTACGATCAAAAAATTTAAAAAGAAAGATATTCTAAAAATAATCTACAAGAGACAATAAAAAGAAAAACACCAAACAGTCTATTAATAATCTGTTTGTTGATTTGATGGACTGCTTTAGCTCCAATTTTAGCCATTATCATAGTAATAGGTATAAAAATTAAGAATGCTGGAATATTAACAAATCCAAAACTTAGTGGAGCCTCAGTATCAAGATATGTTCCTGAAATTGCAAAACCTAACGCTCCTATTAGAGAAACTAGAAAGCCTATTGCTGCTGAGCTTCCAATAGCTTGATTTATTGAGTACCCAAACATTTTTAATATGGGTACATTAATTGAGCCACCACCTATTCCCATGGGAGCAGCAAAAAAACCTGACAGGGAACCTAAAATAATTTTATGCATCATATTCATTTTATTCTGCATCGGTTTCATCTTTTCTTTTGAGATCAAAAAATAAAAAGCAAAAAACATTGTTATAATCGAAAAAAAGAGAATTAAGTAAGCTGTTTTTAAATTTGCTGCAAAAATAGTTCCTATAATAATTCCAAACATAACAAAAACTCCAAAACTTTTAACAATATCAAAATCAACTGCTTTGAATTTCATATGTGTTATAGTAGAAACGAATGAGGTGGGAATTATAATCGCAAATGAAGTACCAACGGCTAAATGCATAATAAACGACCGATCCAATCCAGCAGAATCGAAAATGTAAAAAAGTACAGGTACTATTATTAATCCTCCACCAACTCCGAATAACCCGGCTACAAAACCTACTGGTATTGCTGCAAGGGCCATAACAATAACAAAAAATATTATTTGATTTTGATCTAAATTTTCTATCATGCAATTGTTTGATTAATTTTCTCGTTATTTTGAACGATTGTCATTATATGTTTTGCTTTTTGAAAATCTGAATTTCTTGCCATCATATTATCGCTTAAATATCTTTTCCAATTTTTAGAACCAATTTGCCCATGGTATAAACCAACAGTATGTCTCATTATATGATTAACTTTAGTTCCTAATTTAACTTCTTTTTCTAAATATTTTAATAATTTCTCTGTCACATCTTCTCTTGTGGGATGATACTTAACATTAAATATTTCTCTTTCTATATCGACTAAAAAGTATGGATTTTGATATATCGCTCTACCTATCATTACGCCATTGCATATTTTTAAATGATTTTTTATTTCTTCAATTTTAGAAATTCCACCGTTTATAATAATTTCTAAGTCAGGATTTTCTTTTTTAATTTTATAAACCATTTCATAATTTAATTTTGGAATATTTAAATTTTGTTTTGGAGTTAAACCTTTAAGTATTGCTTTACGCGCGTGTATAATAAAGGTTGTGCATCCAGCTTCTTTCATTTTCAGTATAAATTTATTTAAATAATCAAAATCTTCTGTATCATCAAAACCAATTCTTGTTTTAGTTGTTACCGGGATATTGCAAGAATTTACCATTTCATTAATACATTCAAAAACTAAGTTTGGTTCTTTCATTAAACATATACCAAACATATTTTTTTGAACTTTTTTACTTGGACAACCAAGATTAATATTAATTTCATCGTAACCCATATCTTCAGCTATTTTTGCAACGTTTGAGAGTTCTTTTTTATCTGAACCGCCAACTTGAAGGGCCAAAGGTTTTTCTTCTGGACTAAATGCTAGAATTTTTTTCCGATCGCCGTGAATAGCAGATTTTGTTGCAACCATTTCGGTATACAACATTACATTTTTACTTATTAGTCTTAGAAAAAAGCGATCATGTCTATCAGTGCAATCCATCATTGGAGCTACTGAAACTGTTTTTTTCATAAACAACTTCTTATTCTTTTTATATTATATTGTGAAATGAATTATATTATTATTCTGTCTTTTTTTCAGCTAGTAAAGAAACGTCTTTAGCTTTTTCATCAGTTTGTTTGGTATCTTTTTTTGTTTCGTCATTTAAAGAAACGTCTTTAGCTTTTTCATCAGTTTGTTTGGT
>Ga0208337_1000248_pt1 | contig 10695 bp, 7 predicted proteins | sample DeeseametaMP0371_FD_184213 | JGI IMG/M metagenome (GOLD analysis project Ga0208337, IMG submission 184213) | Marine microbial communities from the Deep Atlantic Ocean - MP0371 (SPAdes) | ecosystem: Environmental > Aquatic > Marine > Oceanic | place: East of Porto Seguro, South Atlantic Ocean... | reverse complement strand
GGGGGGCGAGGCGGGCTGCCTGGAGAAGCTGGGCCTGGTGCTGCAAACGGGCTATACCGCTTCCAAAGTGGCTTGGTTACGCGAGCATCAGCCGGATGCCTACCAGCGTATTGCTACGCTCTTGCTGCCCCATGACTACCTGAATTTCTGGCTGACCGGCGAACGGGTTACCGAGGCAGGCGACGCCTCGGGCACCGGTTACTTTGATACCCGCGCCCAGTGCTGGCAAAAAGAGGTGTTTGCCGCCATTGCGCCGGAGCTCGACCCTGACCGTGTACTGCCTCGGATCATTGACGCCTATGAACCCGCTGGCCGCGTTCGCCCGTTAGTGGCTCAGGAGCTGGGGCTAGGCGATAACGTGGTGGTCTCCTCCGGCGGTGGCGACAACATGATGGGGGCGATTGGCACCGGAAATATTACCCAGGGACTGGTCACGCTCAGTTTGGGCACTTCCGGCACGGTGTGTGCTTACTCACCTAATTCCGTGGTGTGTGACAGCGCCATGGTGGCGAATTTTTGCGCCAGCCACGGGGGGTGGCTGCCGCTGATCTGCACCATGAACGTGACCTCGGCAACGACTCGCGTGCGTGAGCTGTTTGGGTTGGACTTGGCTACCTTTGGCGAACAGGTCGCCAGCGCCCCGATTGGTGCCGATGGCGTCACCGTGCTGCCGTTCTTTAACGGCGAACGGGTGCCCATGCTGCCCGATGCCACCGGCGATTTTCTCGGGTTGACCAGCCTGAATATGACCCAGGCCAACCTCTGCCGAGGCGTGATGGAGGGTGCGACCTTTGGCCTACGCTATGGGCTGGAGCTGCTAGGCGAGCTGGCGGCGGGCACCAGCCAGATTCGATTGATTGGCGGCGGGGCGAAAAGCCCGGTGTGGCGGCAAATGGTCGCTGATATTACCAACACCCAGGTGATTTGCCCCGAGATTACCGATGCCGCCGCGCTAGGAGCAGCCATTCAAGCGGCCTGGTGCGATCTACAGCCCGAGGGCGTTAGCCTGGCATCACTCTGCGAGCGTTTAGTGCATCTGGATGCGGCATCGCTAGCGGAGCCTGATGCCGAGCGTGTGGCCGCCTATGAAGGAGCCTATCAGCGCTATTTGGCCGCGCTAGGGCAGCGCCACTCGCTTTAGAAATAACTCTATAAATAACAACGCCAGCACCTTGATCATCGAAGGGTGCTGGCGTTCGTGTATTAGCGTGTTTTATGCAGGCTGCTTACCAGGATTTATAAGGCAGGAATTTTCCGTTCAGGGTCAGCAGTACTCGGTCGCCTTTCGGGTCTTCGATTTTGTCCACTTCCATGGTGAAGTCAATGGCGCTCATGATGCCGTCGCCGAACTTCTCTTGCACCACGTCTTTCAGCGTTTCGCCGTACACGCCGACCACTTCGTAGAGGCGGTAGACGAACGGGTCTTGGGGGATGGCTTCATCCCACGCTTTTGTGGGGAAGGTCGTGAGCGCAGTGGCGACATCGCCATCCACTTCCAGTGCGTCGCAGAGCTTATGGGCGATATCGGCGCTGGCGCTGTTCATGCCGTAGCAGGCAGAGGCGACCCACACCGGCGACATGCCGACGGCGCTGGCAATGTCATCCCAACTCATTTTTTTACGGGCTTTGGCAGCCAGCAGGGTATGGCGCATTTCGAGCTTATCCATGACGGACCTCTTTGGGAGTGAACTTCACTAGGTTTTCTTGGGGTTCGGTGGCAGGGGATGCCGGGGTTGAATCAGGAGTTAAGCTCAAGTCTGGTGTATGGGAGGAGGTAGGAAGGGTGGCGTATCCTGTTGATTGATCACGACCAAGATCTCAACCAACAGGGTGGATACGTCATGACCGATTCTACCCTCCGGGCTCTTTCACAACCAGAACCTCAGGTCGCTGACCCGCTGCACGAGCTGCTGCGCCAAGGTGCCCGTGACTTGATTGCCAAGGCTGTCGAGGCCGAACTGGCTACCTTCTTGGCGCAGTATGCCGATCAGCGGCTCGACGATGGACGCCAGGCCGTGGTCCGCAACGGGTACCTGCCCGAGCGTACGGTCCAGACTGGCATCGGGGATGTCAGCGTGCAGGTGCCCAAGGTGCGAGACCGCAGCGGTGGAGGCGCTCGCTTTAATAGCAGCCTGCTGCCCCCCTACCTGAAGCGGGCCCGCAGCATCGAGGAGCTGATCCCCTGGCTCTACCTGAAGGGAATCTCCACCGGCGACTACCAGGAAGCCCTGGCGGCGCTGCTGGGCGACCAGGCCAAGGGGCTGTCAGCCAACACGGTGTCGCGGCTCAAGAAGCAGTGGAAAGACGAGCATGCCGAGTGGCGAAAGCGAGACCTGGCCGACCGTCGCTACGTCTACTGGTGGGCCGACGGAATCTATAGCAACGTACGTCTGGATGACCGCCTGTGCCTGTTGGTGATCATCGGCGTCACCGAGCAGGGCCGCAAGGAGCTGGTGGCCGTCGAGGACGGCTTCCGCGAGTCGGCGGACAGCTGGGAGACCCTGCTGACAGGTCTGCGAGAACGCGGCCTGACCCAGGCTCCCACGCTGGCAGTGGGCGACGGTGCCATGGGGTTCTGGGCGGCCTTGAGCAAGATCCACCCAGAGACCGACCATCAGCGCTGCTGGGTCCACAAGACCGCTAACGTACTGAACAAGCTGCCGAAGTCGGTACAGCCCAAGGTCAAGGCCGACCTGCATGACATCTGGATGGCCGAGACCCGCTTTGATGCGCACAAGGCCTTCGATCGCACGCTGAAACGCTTAGAGGCCAAGTACCCCAAGGCGATGGCGTGCCTGGCCAAGGATCGGGACGAGCTGCTGGCGTTCTACGACTACCCGGCAGAGCACTGGGTGCATATCCGCACCACCAACCCGATCGAGTCGACCTTCGCCACGGTGCGCCTGCGGAGCAAGCGGAGCCGGAACTGCGGCTCCCGAGCGACGACCCTGGCGATGGTCTTCAAGCTGCTCCAGAGCGCCGAGAAGCGCTGGAAGCGCATCAAGGGGTTCAGCAAGCTGGAACTGGTCGTGAACAACGTCCGGTTTCAGGATGGAGAGCAGGTAACCGATCAGTCAGACAGGACTGTCGCCTGACCGCCATCCACCAAGTTTGACTATAACTCTAATTAAGATTATAATGCTGGCTCCCATCAAGGGTTTGTATTTATGTATTTCAGTACACGAGGGAACTAAAAATGAAAGCATCAAGCATCAAGCATAAGCTCGCTCTTCTGACCTCCGCCGCGTTTCTAGCCGGTGCCTCTTCCGCTGCCATGGCGGCTCCGCAGTTCTATGCCGGTGCTCAAGCCGGTTACCAAAATATTGATGTGGAAGAAACAGTTTCAGGTAACTGGGGCTCTGAGTCCACAGACTATTCTGGTACTGGACTGGCGGGTGGCATTTTTGCTGGTGCTAAATTCGATATTACCCCTGAATTCTATTTGGCTCCTGAGCTCAACTTCGGTTATAGCAACGCTGATGGCGGTGTGAGTGACAGTGGTGGAGGCTCCAGTTTTTCCTATGAGGTTGAAGCCAAGCAGACCTATGGTCTCGCCGCTTTGGCCGGTTACAACATTACCGACGCCACCAGCGTCTACGGTCGTTTGGGTTATCAGTGGACCAAGTTTGAAGCAACAGATAGCGCAAGCGGCATCGGATTCCCATCCATCTCTGAAAGTGAGAGCAAAACATTCGGTGGCGTTCGTGTTGGCGTAGGCATGGAGACCGCAGTCGCCGAAAACGTTGCGCTACGCCTGGATTGGTCCTACACCGACTACTCCAGCGAATCATTTGATGAGTCCGGCGACACCCTGACCTACGATCCGACTGAAAGCCTTTTCCAGATAGGCGTCGCGTTCAAGTTCTAACCGACTGCGCTGATTTCGATCCCATTTTTGCCCGGCGTCGGTTTGACCGCCGGGCTTTTTGCGCTTGCTCATAGCGCCGTGCTGTCACCTGTCCTTAATTACTGGCCGAACCGCCCGCTATATAAGGCTGCTATCGGATAGAATGGCCGTGGTCACTCAACGGTATGCATGGGCTTGATGTCGAATTCCTTATCGTTTTCCCTGCGGCGTCTGTGGACGCTGGACAAGTTCGCTTACAGCCTGCGGGTTTTCATTGCCTTCAGCGGTGCGCTGTTGTTGAGCTGGACGCTGGCCGATATCACGCAACTGCTGCCGCTGTTTCTCGGAATTATCGCCAGCGCGTTATCGGAAACCGACGATAGCTGGCAGGGTCGGCTCCGCTTGCTGATCGTGACCCTGCTCTGTTTCAGCGCTGCCTCGTTGATCGTGCACTGGCTGTTTCCTTGGCCGTGGCTGTTTGCCCTGGGCCTGGGCGTGGCGACCTTTGTGCTGATCATGCTGGGTGCCATCGGTCAGCGCTACGCCACCATTGCGTCGGGTGCGCTGATCCTGTCGCTTTACATCATGATTAGCATCGGTCAGCAGAGTGGTGTTGCGCCGGAGGAGAGCTGGGCGCTACTTAGTAGATAGCGACTTACGTGCCATAACGTCTTGTTTTGGATTTAATTGCATAAAATCAAATGTTTACTATTTTGGTTGGCGGCATTTTTGAATGGCAAAAACTCACGAAATTTCGTTAATAACGATATTTCGTTGTTTAAATAACGAAAGTTCGTGATTGGCCCGTTGTTTGTATGGAGTAAGCGACATCCTGCTGGCAAATGAGGAGCCTGCGATGCACGCTGCCACCCTGAAAGATGATGCTCACCCGACCTTAACGCTGATGGCGCACCACACGCCGCTGGCCATGGTGATTATTGACCCGCTCAGCGACCGGTTAATTGACGCTAATACAGCGGCGTGCCAACTGCTGCTGATTCATGAGCAGCCGCTTACGACCCCTTTTAGCCACCGTTTAAGCGCTTCATTGCCGCTATGGGTCAGCTTTACCGATGAGGTGCTGACCACCGGCCAAGGATGGTCGGATGATTTGGTGCTGCTGGATAGCGTGCGCCAGCCTCGCCATGTTGAGGTCTATGGGAAACGCTTACACGACTCCTCAAAGCTGTTGCTGACGGTGATTGATCGCAATAAAGCCGAGCAGCGCCGCGCTAAGGCGGAGCTTAGCCGCCAGCACCGCCAGGGGGAGGTGGGTTGGCAGCGAGTCGAGCAGGTGTTCGAGCGAATCGAAAAGCAGAACCAGCTGATTCTAAGCGCCGCCGGGGAGGGTATTTACGGCTTGGATGCGGAGGGTAAAACGACCTTCGTTAATCCAGCCGCTGAGCGCATTCTCGGCTGGAGCACCGAGGATATGGTGGGTCATGATGCGCATTTAATGTTTCACCACACCCACGCCGATGGTAGCCACTTTCCGGTACAGCAGTGCCCTATTCACGCCTCGTTTAGCGATGGCCAGGTGCACCATGTGGATGACGAAGTGTTCTGGCATAAAAATGGCGAGGCCATTCCCGTGGAGTACACCAGCACACCGATTTTTGAAATGGGCCGATTAGTGGGAGCGGTGGTCCTGTTTCGCGATATTCGCGAGCGTAAGCGCGCCGAACAGCAGCTGCGCGATGCGCTGGAAGAGGTGGAGTCGCTCAAACGCCGGTTGGAACTTGAGAACCAGTACCTGCAAGAAGAGATTAAGGCCGAAGTGAACCACCGCAATATCGTGGGCAACAGCCCGGCGGTGGCCAAATTGATCCAGCAGATTGCCATGGTGGCGCCGACTGGGGCCAACGTCTTGATCAGCGGTGAGTCCGGCACGGGCAAGGAGCTGATTGCCAGGGCCATTCATGCCGGAAGTGGGCGCAGCGACCGGCCGCTGATTCGGGTCAACTGTGCCGCCATACCGCGAGATCTGTTCGAAAGCGAGTTCTTTGGCCATGTCAAAGGGGCCTTTACCGGGGCGATGCAGGATCGTCCGGGGCGTTTCGAGCTGGCCCACGGCGGCACGCTGTTTCTTGACGAGGTAGGAGAAATTCCGCTGGAGCTGCAGAGCAAGCTGCTGCGCGTATTGCAGGATCAGCAGTTCGAGCGAGTGGGGGATAACCGTACCCGCGAAGTGGATGTGCGGGTGATTGCGGCGACCAATCGTGAGTTAAAAGAGATGATCGATGCCGGGCAGTTTCGCGAAGATCTCTACTTCCGATTGAACGTCTTTCCCATCGACTCCGTTCCACTGCGCAAACGCATCGAAGACGTGCCGCTGCTGGCCCGCTACTTCTTGCATCGCGCCTGCCTGAAGTTCAACAAACCTGGGGTGCGAATACCGCCTGCGCAACTTGATGTCCTCACGCGTTATCCCTGGCCCGGCAATATTCGCGAGTTGGAGAACGTCATCGAGCGTCAGGTAATCGTAACGCAAGATCAGCGGCTCTCTTTCGATGATCTTTTGTTGGTAGAGCCACTATCTCGTCACACGGCGTTCAACGAAACGTCGCACGATAGTAGCGAGTTGCCCGACCACCTGCTCACCGAGCAAGCGCTGTGCCATCAGCAGCGGTGCAATGCACTAAAAGCGTTGAAAGCCGCAAACGGAAAAGTGTCTGGGGCGGGAGGAGCGGCTGAGCTGTTGGGCATGAAGCCCACCACGCTCACTTCACGACTGCGAAAATGGGGCATCGATCCCCGGCAATATCGCAGACGCCAGCGCAAAAGTACGTCAGCCAACGATGCTTTTGACTAAGGTTAGGGAGGATCTGCTTGACATCCGTTTGTACACACAAATCAGGCAACTTCAAGTCTAGCATACATACATGAATGTAACTATAATGCCACTCTTTCATAATGGTGCCGTGCTGCGCCGTCTTACGTTGACACCTAGAGGCAATCCCATGCGACTAGCACACTGGGCAGTCAATGCCCCCTTTCGCCCCCTGTTGTTAGCAGTGCTCACGTCTTCTTTTATCCTGCCAGCTCAAGCGGCGGATCTTGTGACCATCGCCCGCGATGCGCTGCAAAACGATGCCACTCTGGCCGCGGCGCGTGCCCAGCTGCTGGCCGCCGAGGCCGGCACTGACGTCGAGCGTGGCGCCCTGCTGCCCCAGGTCAACACCGACGCCAGCGTCAGCAATACTCGCATCTATTCCCGTCAGCTTTTCAACTTTGGTGGTAATAGCATCGGTGCTAGCAGCTTCGGCACCGACAATAATTACAGTAGCACCAGGCTGAATCTCGATGCCTCGCAGGCGTTGTTCGATGCCACCAGCAGCGCGCGGCTCAACCGCGCCCGGCGTCAGCTCGATCAGCAGACACTGTCGCTGGAGGTGACCCGCCAGCAACTGCTGTTCGACGTGTCCGAGGCCTACTTCGAGATTCTGCGGGCCTACGATATCCTGGAGGCACGGCGTGCCCAGGAGGCTGCCATCGGTCGCCAGTTCGAGCAGGCGCGCGAGCGCTTCAATGTAGGCCTGATCGCCATCACCGAGGTTCACGAGGCGGAGGCCTCGTTTGATCTGGCCCGCGCCCAGCGTATCGCCGCCGAGAGTGCCATGCAGGTCAACTTCGAGGCCCTGGAGCAGCTCACCGGGCGCCGCTACGCAAGCATCGAGGGCCTGGCCGGGGAGTTGCTCATCGATGTGCCCAAGCCCAGGGAGCGCGGCGCCTGGGTCGCGCTGGCCATGGACAATAGCCCTCAGGTATTGTTGGCCGACGCCGGGGTCGAGGTGGCGCATAGCGAGGTTGAGCTGTCGCGTGCCGAGCGTCTGCCGCTGCTGGAAGCCTTCGCTAACTACCAGTATTTCGAAAGTGATCAGGACCAACTGATCGGCAATGACTCCAATAGCCAATTGGGGCTGCGTGCTTCCATGCCGCTCTACACCGGGGGTACCATCTCCGCGCAGATCCGCCAAAGCACCTATAGCCTGGAGGCCAGTCAGTACGACTTCGAGGCTCAGCGCCGCGATACCACCCAGCAGGTGCGTTCGCTCTATACCCAGGTCGTCAACGACGTCACCACCGTGGCGGCGCGGCGCCAAGCGATCGTGTCCAACCGCAGCGCCTTGGAAGCGACTCGCTCCGGCTACGAGGTGGGTACCCGCAATATCGTCGATGTGCTCAATGCCGAGCAAAGCCTCTATAACGCCATCGCCAATTATGCCGAGGCGCGTTACGACTATGTCGTGAATCTGCTGTCGCTGCGTCAGCAGGCAGGGCTGCTCGATGTCGAGGCCATCGAAGAAGTGAACGCGTGGCTCACGGGCGAGGACATCCACTTTATCCTACCGGAAAGCAATGAGCCCGACGCGTATCAGCGTGCAATGGATATTGGTGCACCGCCCACTCCAGGTGCTTGACGTACGCTGTGCATGCCTTCTTGGCGATCGGTCAATGTTTAGAAAAATGAATGGGAGTTCGACGCATGAAAAGAGTGATTCACTCAGGTAGAGCGAGTCTAGTGACGCTGATCGCCGCATTAGCGCTCACGGCATGTGGCCAGGAGCAGCCACAGGAGCAGCAAAGCCAGCAGCAGGAAGCGCCGCCCCACCCGGTGGAGGTCACTGAGATAGCGCGTCGGGACATACCGCTGGATAAATCCTACCCCTCGCTGTTGCGCAGCGATATTGAAGTGACGCTCGTGGCACGCGTCAGCGGCTTTTTGGAAGAGCGCCACTTCGAACCTGGTCAAATGGTCGAGCAGGGCGACCGTCTGTATACCATCGAGCCGGACTTGTACCAGGCCACGGTGAACCAGCGTGAAGCAGACCTGCAGAGCGCCCGGGCAGAGCTGGCACGCGCCCAGCGGGATGCGCAGCGTTTCGAGCAGCTGCTGAGCCAGAACTCGGTCAGCCGCCAGCAGTACGACCAGGCGCTGGCAGAGCAGCGGGTCGCGCAGGCCAGAGTGGCACAGGCGGAAGCCGCACTCACCAGTGCCAATCTGGACCTGGGATACTCCAACGTCACCGCGCCCGTGTCGGGCATGATCAGCTTGAGCCAGATCAACGTGGGCAACTTGGTGACGTCGGGCACCGAGCTTGCCACGATCACGCCTCTGGATCCGCTGGAAGTGCGCTTTCAGCTACCCCAGCGTGATGCCTTCGAGCTGCGTCGTCAGCTGGCCGACAGCGCCGGTGACATGTCCTCCATTACCGCCCATCTCAGCGTGCCCGGGTTAGCGGGTAGCGCCGGTGGTGAGCTGGCGGGCCGCCTGAATTTCCTCGGTTCCCGCGTGGATACCGGCACCAGTACGGTGCAAGCATCGGCCACGTTCGACAACCCTGACGGGGAAGTACTGCCGGGCCAGTTCGTGCGCGTACGCCTTGAAGGCCTGAAGCGCTTCGACGTCATGGCGGTGCCTGAAATTGCCGTTACCCAAGGGTTGATGGGCCCTCGTGTCTTCGTGCTGGACGACGAAAGCAAGGCGCGTGAGCGGACGGTTCAACTGGGCGATGTGGCTGGTCCCTGGCAGATCATCCTGGATGGCCTGGAGCCTGGCGAGCGCGTTGTGGTAGGTGACCCGGCGGGTATCGAGCCGGGCATGGAGATCGACCCGGTGCGTTTCGATGGCGATGCAGAACAGCTGGTCGATGACGTGGAAGAAGCCGAAGCGCAGGAGCAGCAGGAGCAGGCCGAAGCGGCTGCCGAGATGTCCGAAGGCGCCGGTGATGCGCCCGCGGAAGGGGAAGAGGGTGCCCAATAATGAATTTCTCTAACTTCTTTATCAGTCGTCCGATATTCGCCACGGTGCTGGCGATTATCCTGACGCTGGTAGGCGCGATGGCGATGCGGATATTGCCCATCGAGCAGTATCCCAGCGTGGTGCCGCCTACGGTCTCGGTACAGGCGCAGTTCCCCGGTGCCGATGCGGAGACCGTGGCACAAACCGTGGCCGCGCCCCTGGCGGAAGCCATCAACGGCGTGGAGGACATGCTGTACATGACCTCCAACAGCGCCGACAACGGCCTGATGAGCCTGAGCGTGGCGTTCAACATCGGTACCGATGGTGATATCAACACGATCAACGTTAACAACCGCGTGCAGGGGGCACTGTCCCAGTTGCCAGAGGCCGTTCAGTCTCAGGGTGTCACCGTGGAGCTGCGTTCCGACTCCATTCTGATGCTGGTGGCGCTGACCTCGCCCAGCGGTGACTACAACAACGTCTACATGCAGAACTATGCCACGCTCAACATTCTCGATGAGCTGCGCCAGGTGCCTGGGGTGGGCAACGCCGAGGTGCTGGGGGGCGGCGAGTTTGCCATGCGGATCTGGATGGATCCCGACAAACTGGCCCAGTACGACCTGACCCCGAGCGAAGTGGCCAGTGCCATTCGCGCTCAGAACACCGAAATTCCGGCCGGTAATCTTGCCGCGACGCCCCAGAGCGAGCCGCGTGCCTATACCTACACCATTACCGCTGGCGGGCGTCTTTCCAGCCCGGATGATTTCCGTAACATCTTCCTGCGCACCAATACCGATGGCTCTTCACTGCGCCTGGAAGACGTGGCGCGGATCGAGCTGGGCGCCTCTTTCTACGGCGTGGATGCGCGGTTGAACGGCGCGACCATGACGCCCATCATCATCAACCAGCAGCCGGGCGCCAACGCGCTGGAAACGGCCAACTCGGTTCGGGCGACCATGGAAGATCTGGCTGAACGCTTCCCGCCGGGGCTCGAGTATGTGACGCCTTACGATACGACGCTGTTCATCGATGCGTCCGTCGAGACGGTGCTCAAGACGTTCATCGAAGCGTTCCTGATCGTTATCGTGATTCTGTTTATCTTCCT
>Ga0208337_1000241_pt1 | contig 11115 bp, 10 predicted proteins | sample DeeseametaMP0371_FD_184213 | JGI IMG/M metagenome (GOLD analysis project Ga0208337, IMG submission 184213) | Marine microbial communities from the Deep Atlantic Ocean - MP0371 (SPAdes) | ecosystem: Environmental > Aquatic > Marine > Oceanic | place: East of Porto Seguro, South Atlantic Ocean... | reverse complement strand
AGCGCGAAGAACATTGCAACACCGGTTACACGGTGGAGAATTGACGAAATAGCAGAGGGCGGAAATTTAATAGTATTGAGTTCTAAATTTACTGGTCTTTGCTTTTTCACAATGTATGCCTGTTTAATCCGTAGGGGATAATGAATTTCTTACCTTTATTATGTCCTGAGTAAGTGAATTCGATTTTTAACCTGTTAATTGCCTCATCCATTGAGTTGTTAACAATTTGTGAATTATTCTTTAATGCCTGTAACAGAATAATTATTCCATTTCCAAAGCACCGCTGAGTATATCCAGCGTAGTATATAATTACAATTTTTTGTGCCGTAGTAAGACTTTAGTCGCTATATACACTTTTATGATAATTATTTTGAATAAAAAGAGATCAAAATTGAGCGCAACACGTTTAAACGAGCGCAATTACAGTGTTAAGAAGTTTACCAGCAGCTAAATGGAATAACTATGCATAACAACGAGAAATTAAGCACTTTTAATCTGTATGCGTATTTATTCCTCATCAAAAGGTTACTTTTTAAACTAACCTGTTAATATATTTATCGTTCGGTGGTTTACCTTTATCGAAAAGCCATTGATAATTGCACCGTATCGGGCAAAGTGAAATCCCAACGAGTTAATTAATCGTTATCTGATTGCTAGTATTTTTTTAAGCAATTCGGAATATTTATTGTGCAAATATGCAATTAAATTGACTTGTTGGTGCATAATAAAGTACAAATACGCCCACTTTTCCCAACGAAGCGGATATTTTCGTCCGTTTTCGCTGCAAACAGAACCATTCTGAGGAGAGCATTTTATGGCAGATCAGAAAGCCATTCTTAAAGCCGGCGGTAAGGAAATCGAGCTTCCTATCTTGTCTGGCACCGAAGGACAAGATGTAATCGATGTCCGTACGTTAGGCCAGCACGGTTATTTCACGTACGACCCAGGTTTTATGGCGACAGGATCTTGCGAGTCTTCAATTACCTACATTGATGGCGCTCAAGGTGTATTATTACACCGCGGTTTCCCTATCGAAGAACTAGCGCGTGACGCAGACTACTTAGAAGTTTGTCACATGCTTCTTCACGGTGATGCACCAACAAAAGAACAGTACGAAGAATTTAAAGAGACAATTACTCGTCACACCATGGTACATGAACAAATTAACATGTTCTTCCACGGTTTCCGCAACGACGCCCACCCTATGGCAATGCTATGTGGTACCGTTGGCGCGATGTCTTCGTTCTACCACAGCGATTTAGACGTTTCTAATGAAGAACAGCGCATTCGCAGCGCGCACCGTCTAATTGCTAAAATGCCTACTCTTGTTGCTATGTGCTACAAGTACAATGTAGGTCAGCCGTTTGTTTATCCACGAAACGACTTAAGCTATGCAGCTAACTTCCTGAACATGATGTTCTCTGTACCAGCAGAAGAATATCAAATCAGCCCAGCTGTTGAGCGCGCGATGGACCGTATCTTTACGCTTCACGCAGACCACGAACAGAATGCTTCAACGTCTACCGTTCGTCTTGCCGGTTCTTCTGGTGCGAACCCATATGCATGTATTTCTGCTGGTGTTGCTTCACTTTGGGGTCCTGCTCATGGTGGTGCAAACGAAGCATGTCTGAACATGCTAGAAGAAATTGGCACAGTTGATCGTATTCCTGAGTTTATTGCACGCGCTAAAGACAAGAATGACCCATTCCGTCTTATGGGCTTCGGTCACCGTGTTTATAAGAACCACGATCCACGTGCAACGGTAATGCGTGAAAGTTGTCACGAAGTACTAAGCGAACTTAATGTTAAAGATCCACTACTAGAAGTAGCAATGGAGCTTGAAAAGATTGCATTGAGTGACCCGTACTTTGCAGAGAAGAAACTGTTCCCGAACGTAGACTTCTATTCTGGTATCGTACTTAAAGCGATTGGTATTCCAACTAACATGTTTACGTGTATTTTTGCACTGTCTCGTACAGTAGGTTGGATTTCACACTGGCATGAAATGATGAGCGACCCTAAACAAAAAATTGGTCGTCCTCGTCAGCTTTACACTGGTCATAACCAGCGTAAGTACACGCCAATTAAGTAGTAAATTAGTAAATACTGAACTAAGTATTACGCTTAATAGTAAAAATAGCGCCTTTAAGGCGCTATTTTTGTTTATACAAGATTACTTCAAGGAACAACAATGCCCTATTCAGCGGTTTTTCTAGGTATTGCCGGTCTCATTCCTTTTGTGGCTATGCCACTGGCTTATCAGCTTAACCTGTTATCGCTTACGCAAAGCGCCGTTTACTTTGTCCAATACTCAGCCGTGCTATTGTCTTTCTTTGGTGGTATCCATTGGTGGGACGCAATAAGTAATCAACGTTACGACAAGCAAATGCTAGTCGCTATGTTGCCGACCATAATTGGGTGGTTGTGTTTAGTGTTCTCTCACGACGTGAAGGTGTTTGGCGTTTTATCGCTAAGCTACGTCGCCGTACTTATTTACGACAAGTTTATCCTTAGTCTTCCTAAAGAGCAGATTGTAAGTTACATAAGCTTGCGGATGGGATTAACAAGTGTCGTTGTTATCTGTCACGCCTGGATGATTTACTTGCTCGTATAACGTTACTACTAACAGCTTAGCGTTAAAGGCATGACATTAGTTAATTGCAAAAAAGTAATAGAGGCAAAAGCCTGCGGTGATTAAGCGAGTGTCTAACTCAAACCGCAAAGTTACGCATAACCAGCTTAAGCGATTGATAAATAGAGCTTTAACAAGTTCAAATCTCGAAAACAAAAAAGGCGATAATATCACTATATTATCGCCTTCGTTTTTTACTTATCTAGGGCCTGTTGACCTAGCGTTATTAACGAAAAGTACCGTGGTTATTCAGCGCGAATGAGCGAAAGTAGCTCTTCGGTTTTTTGTTCCATCAACGCTATGTCGCCTTTACTTTCAACGTTTAAACGAATAACTGGCTCAGTATTCGATTTACGTAAATTAAAGCGCCATGTGCCAAACTCCAGACCCAAACCATCAGTAGTATCGATTACGCTGGCTAGTGGCTGGTATTTATTTGTAACGCGTTCCAGCGCTGCGTCAGCATCTTTTAGTTTACTGTTAATTTCACCAGAAGATGGAAACGCTTCAATTCGCGCTTTTACCATACTCGCTAGTGTTTGCTTTTTCACACACACCAATTCGGCAATTAACAACCAAGGGATCATGCCTGAATCACAGTAGGCAAAATCTCTAAAGTAATGGTGCGCACTCATTTCACCGCCATAGACCGCATCTTCTTTGCGCATACGCTCCTTAATGAACGCATGGCCGGTTTTCGACTTAATGGGTGTACCACCTGCATTCGCTACGATATCTTCTGTATTCCAGTATACGCGAGGGTCATAAATGATTTTACTGTCGGTGTTTTTCTCGATAAAGGCTTCAGCAAGCAAGCCAACGATATAATATCCTTCAATAAATTCACCATCAGCGTCAAACAAGAAGCAACGGTCGAAATCACCATCCCATGCAATGCCAAAATCAGCTCCCGACGCTTTAACAGCGTCAGCCGTGTCAGCACGGTTTTCAGGTAACAATGGATTGGGGATGCCGTTTGGAAATGTACCATCAGCATTGTGATGTACTTTAACAAACTCTATCGGAACACCCTGCACTTTCATTTCTTTTTCAATAGCGTCTAGCGCGGGGCCTGCGGCACCATTACCTGCATTAACCACCACTTTTAACGGCGTAAAATTGCTCAAATTAACGTAAGAAAGCATGTGAGAAACATAGTCAGACATACACGATTTAACCGCATATTTATCGGTCTCAGAAAGCTTGTCTTCTTTTACATGGGCCGTACCGTTAAAAAACGCATCAGCATCAATCAACGCACCCTCAGTGTAGTGTGCTAATCGCTCTGACACGAAGCTATCTTCTAGTGCTTCCGCTTTCTCTTTTATCGCGTTTAGGCCTGTGTCGCCACTAATTGGAACAGAGCCTGACTTCACCAGTTTCATACCGTTGTAATTAATGGGGTTATGACTTGCCGTTACTTCAATACCACCATCAACGCCAAGGTGTTTGGTAGCGAAGTAAATTTCTTCTGTTCCTGCCATGCCAATATCGGTCACTGTTGCACCAGCATCGATTAGACCCGCGCTTAACGCTAATTTTAATGGTGTTGACGTAAGACGCACATCACTACCAACAACAACAGTTTTCGCATTTAATTCTTGCGCAAAAGCATAGCCAATTCGATACGCTACATCTTCATTCAGTTGTGAGTTCAATTCGCCACGAATATCATACGCTTTAAAGCAGGTAATTGGGGTTGCCATTTGGATCGAAATTCCCTGTGTTTTAACTATTTATGATTACATTATCGCTTTTTACAACAAAAAAGCGCATACGCCCCTTTCTTATTGACGTAAAAGAGATTAGACATACCGATATTAAATCATTAGAGGGAGTGAATTACTAATTCAATTTAAACAGCACAACGTTTTGCTCACGCTGTTTTCAATCGATAAGTTTAAAGCGCGAGTTCGAAGTAGATACTGTTATGGAAAGCGCCTTGATGACGATACTTTCGGCGAAAGCACAGCTTTGGGCTAAAACCATTCTTGATAAGGACTTTTTCAGAAGCGGCATTGTTGTCCATGACTTCAGCAGTGAGCAATTTTATGCCCATGCTTTTGGCCTCCTCAATTAAAAATGAGACGCAGTGAGAAGCAATGCCTTTTCCACAATCCTTCTCTGCAACTCGATAGCCGATTTCCGCCTTGTCGCCTGCTCTATTTTTGATGTTAGCACGCGCTACAATCTGGTTATTTCGTTGCTCATCAACAAGCACAAAACCCCAAGCTCTTTTCTGCTGTTGTAAGTAAAGCAATTCGCTAATGTGGTGGCCAACGCCATCCAATGAATAAAACGCTGCCTCTCTTGGTGCTATAGACAATTCAAAATAGGCTTTGTTACTACGCTCAAATTCTAAAAGTGATAGCACATGTTTTTCGGCGACGCTTTCAAAATGCATTGGCAGTGCAGCTCCTTGCTGAACCTAATGAAGAGGTATTGACTAAAAGCCCAGTCTACTACCAGTCCGCATAGATAATTACCCATCGTCGAATCAAATCAGGCAAACCTTGTATCTACTTTGCTAATGAACCGCTTTGGTAATCGTTAAATGCCTGAACAATTTCCTGCTGAGTGTTCATTACAAAAGGCCCATATTGAACCACAGGCTCTTCAATAGGTTTACCTGAGACCACTATAAACTTACAACCTGTATCAGCGGATACAGATAGCTGCTTGCCACTTTGTGACAAAACACCCAGCTCTCCCTGCGACACAATTGTTTCTTTGCTAAGTTCGCCGCTATTAATGACCACGTTTCCCTCGTACACATAAATAAAGGCAGCTTCATCCGAACCCAGTGCAATTTCCGAACTCCCGCTTCGTAGTGCAACGTCTAAAAAAGTAGGAGCAACCGCCGTTGTCTTCACAGGCCCTTTCACACCGTCAATTTCACCTGCTAACACTTTGATTACTGCATCTTGAATGTGTACTGTAGGTACACTATCTGGCTGTATGTCTTGATAGTTCGGCGCTGACATTTTCTCTACGGCCGGAAGATTCACCCACAGCTGAAAGCCTTGTAACAAGCCCTCCTCCTGCTCTGGCATTTCTTCATGTATTATGCCTCGGCCCGCATTCATCCATTGAATGCCACCAGCATCAATAACCCCCTCATTGCCTACAGAGTCTTTATGGCGCATTTTTCCTGCAAGCATATAAGTAACTGTCTGAAAACCACGGTGAGGATGTGGTGGAAAACCAGCAATGTATTCACCTGGATTATCTGAACCAAAAAAATCCAACATTAAAAAGGGATCGAGGCGAGGTAGATCAGGTTGTCCGATAATACGTGTAAGCGACACCCCCGCGCCATCACTTGTTGGCATACCTGTAACCACTTTCTCTATCGATTTTTGTTCACTCACTTCCACTGACATAATGTGTATCTACCTTAAATCTTAACCTTCACTATCTTTTACGAGCTTCACGTTTAGCTTTTTGTATTACCGACCTTGGGTGCTTCAACGTCCCATTTTATCGCGACCGTGAGGCGACATAAGATCTTGCTCTGGCCCAACGGGGATTACCTGGGTTGGATTTATCATAGTATGGCTGTAGTAATAGTGCCTTTTGATATGGTCGAAGTTTACCGTTTCAGCAACACCCGGAACTTGATAAAGTTCTTTCATATAGCCGTAAATATTTGGATAGTCTGCAATTTGTTTTTTATTGCATTTAAAGTGCCCGTGATACACAGCGTCGAAGCGTATCAGCGTGGTAAATAAGCGCCAGTCAGCTTCTGTTATTTTGCTGCCAACCAAATAACGTTGTTTACTCAACCTTTCTTCAACCCTATCTAGCGCGCAGAACAATGCAGTTACTGCCTCTTCATAGGCCTCTTGCGTTGTAGCAAATCCAGCTTTATACACGCCATTATTTATGTCGTGATACACCATATTGTTGATGGCATCAATTTCTTCACGTTGGGCGTTAGGATAATAATCGTCTTCATTATTAGTCAGTGAATTAAACCCACTGTTAAAAATACGGATAATTTCAGCTGATTCATTATTAACGATAGTTTCTGTTCGTTTATCCCAAAGGATTGGAACAGTGACACGGGTGGTTATCTCAGGTTCTGCCTTAGTATAAATTTGATGCGCATAATCAAAGTTATAAAGCTTATCTCCCGTTGATCCTGGGTAATCTTTAAACTCCCAGCCTTGATCAAGCATCTCAGGGTGTACCACCGAAACATCAATATGCGCCTCCAATCCCTTTAACTTTCTAAATATGAGCGCCCTGTGGGCCCAAGGACAAGCTAACGAGACATAAAGATGATAGCGACCAGATTCAGCGGGAAACGTGGAACCATCTTCGTTACTGACTTTGTCACGAAATTTAGATGCTTGGCGCTCAAATTTCCCACCATTTTTGCTGGTGTCGTACCACTTGTCTTGCCATTTTCCATCAACGAGTAAGCCCATATGCCTGCCCCTTTTTATTACTTCATTAAACAATGAATTCATTTAAACATGTATTGGGTAGAACGTATGTCGCTTAAAATCGGATTTATTATTCGAAAAAACTGGAGTGTATTGATCTTTAGTGTCCACTTTTGAGATGATGCGCGCCCTGCTAGCGTGCTTGCACGTGTTTGTGTAAACACACGCCTTTGAGTTAGTTTATTTTTAAGTGAAGTGAAACATGTCTGATGATCCACGTTTAGGCGGTATTGTGCGTTTGTATGGCGCACAGCAAACTAATAATTTAGCCAACAGTCATGTGGCTGTAGTCGGCATTGGCGGTGTGGGAAGTTGGACTGCAGAAGCACTAGCTCGTTCGGGCATTGGTACTATAACCCTTATTGATTTAGACGATGTTTGCGTAACTAATACAAATCGCCAAATTCACGCGCTTTCCAATACCATAGGAGAAGCAAAGGTCGACGCCATTGCATCGAGAATTCACTTGATAAATCCTGCTTGCAAAGTGAAATGTATTGAGGATTTTGTCACCCCAGACAATACGGCCACACTTTTAACCAAAGAAATGCACGCTGTGGTCGATGCCACCGACAGTATTCGCGCTAAAGCGGCGATGATAGCTCACTGTAAACGCAATAAAATTCCCATTGTTACGGTTGGCGGTGCGGGCGGTCAAATAGACCCAACTCAAGTCACTAAAGGCGATTTAGCTAAAACAACACAAGACCCCCTAGCAGCTAAGCTACGCAGTGAGCTTAGACGTAACTATAATTTTAGTAAAAACCCAAAACGCCGCTTTGGCGTTGAGTGTATCTATTCAACAGAGCAATTGCGCTACCCACAACCAGACGGCTCGGTTTGTTACAACAAATCTGCAATGGAAGGTGGTACTCGACTAGACTGTGCAGGCGGCTTTGGTGCTGTGGTCACGGTAACCGCCACCTTTGGTATGTTTGCCGCTGCAAGTGTAATAAATAGATTAACTGGACAAAAATAGACTTTGGCCGATAACTTGCGCACAATAGTCAAAAACTTATAACACCTTGTCTTAACGACTTTTTAAGCGTTAGCTTGTTATAACAAAAGTATCGGTGAGAAGGAGAACAACATGTCACCTGATGAACTCAATAAATTAATGGCAGATTGCGCGAAGGACGCTGTGGTAACAGCAGCTGATGAGTTCGATATTGTACTCGACCACTCACCCGCTAGCGTAGCACTGGTGGACGACATTTTACTTAGTTTCGTAGATAAATATCACGATTTAGCGTTAGAAGATGAAGCAGTGTTCACCATCTGTAATATCTTTGGCGCTTACGTTGGAGAAATTTTAAAAGCGCAGCTAGATGGTGAATGGATTTACGATCAGTCAAATCCTAAAGCACCTGCCGTTTTTCTTCAGGTTGGTGAAAATACCTATGCCTTAGCGGGTATTTGCTATGAACGTCTGGTTAACGACAGTCAAATCAGCGTATTTGCCTACTATGAACAGGCGTTGGGGAACCACTTAGGCAGCCACTAACGTTCTCACAGATTTTGCACTCAGTTTAACGTCTGTTCAATTGAGTGCATTAAATATATTTCCAATAAAGATGTTTTTGGAAAATGAGGTTCAAGGGTTAGGTGTTTCCCAATCCTCTACCATCCACTTTAAATGACGACTTTTTGAAATTGCGTACAAGGCTATACTGTAAAAAACGATTTTTACACCCGTAATAGTTTCAAACCCCCAGTGATGATGCATAGCGTAGTAAAGCTGAACACTTAACAATGCCAACACCCCCAATTGAGCCAGCGGAATAACCCATCGGCGCCATGCTAAAAAGCCTTTTTTCCATAAGCGATCTCGTTGACTAACCAAAGATAACGCAATTAACGCCGGTAAACTTGCCGCTAACCCCAACCCTAACGTTTCTTTTTGTGGGTAAAAGAACGTAAGTAACTCACTAGTTTGAGTGCGGGAAGCCAGAGAAAAGACGAACGCGAGCCAGTCAATGCATAGAAGTATAAACACGCTGTAAAGCCAACGGGGAGGTAGAATTCGCCCTGACTCATCATAAAAAGTTAGCGGTAATTTAAGCATGCATTCACTTCTATTTTATTAATTTGAACCCTAAAGCGCATTCAACTCTGATATGTTTACTTTCAAGAAGTGATAAATGTGGGGGTGAGTAAGGTGTTTTTAAACCTTGTTCGTGCCGCTTTTACAATGAAACCCGTGGCCGTTTACACTTGTTTTCACGTTTAGTGCCTAAATTACGGCTGTACTGTGAGAATGCGTCAATAATTTATATCTTGGTCGCTAATTATATATACTGCGTACAAGCGTGTTTTCCTGTATAATCCGCGGCCATTTTAAGCTCAGTCATTTTCCAGGTGATATTTTAGATGACAGTAGAAACGTTTAATCCAAACAAAGTAGTAAATAAAACCACCACGCTAGAAACGCCAGTGAAGGTATTAAGTGACAACAAACCTTCGCAACAAAGCAATGGCAGCAGAATTGGTTTTGTTAGCTTAGGTTGCCCTAAGAACTTAGTTGATTCAGAGCGTATTCTTACTCAACTTCGCACCGAAGGTTATGACGTAGTCCCTACCTACAACGATGCCGACTTGGTTATCGTTAACACCTGTGGATTCATTGACGCGGCGGTAGAAGAGTCATTAGACACCATAGGCGAAGCACTTAAAGAAAACGGCAAAGTTATCGTTACCGGGTGTTTAGGTGTTAAAGAAGACGAAATTAGAGAGCTTCATCCAAATGTACTGGCTATCACGGGGCCTCATGCCTACGAAACGGTAGTTGAGCAAGTACACGATCATCTTCCAAAACCTCAGCACAATCCGTTTGAAGATCTGATCCCTGACCATGGTGTAAAATTAACGCCTCGTCATTATGCGTATTTAAAGATTTCAGAAGGCTGTAACCACCGTTGCACGTTCTGTATCATTCCTTCTATGCGTGGCGACCTTGTCAGCCGCCCAGTGGGTAACGTACTCGATGAAGCTAAGCGTTTGAAAGACGCTGGTGTTAAAGAGCTATTGGTTATTTCACAAGACACTAGCGCCTATGGTGTTGATGTTAAGCACAGAACGGGCTTTTGGAACGGCATGCCGGTTAAAGCACACATGCAACAGTTGTGTGAAAAGCTGGGCGAAATGGGCATTTGGGTCCGTTTACATTACGTGTACCCTTACCCGCATGTGGATGACCTAATTCCACTAATGAACGAAGGTAAAATCCTTCCTTATTTGGATATTCCGTTTCAACACGCCAACAAACGTATTCTTAAGTTAATGAAACGCCCAGGTAGTGCTGAGCGCGTATTAGAGCGCGTTAAAAAGTGGCGCGAACAGTGCCCATCATTAGTCATTCGTTCGACATTCATCGTCGGCTTTCCGGGCGAAACGGAAGAAGAGTTTGAAGAGTTATTGGACTTCCTTCGCGAAGCGCAGCTTGATCGTGTTGGTGCATTCGCCTATTCCCCTGTTGAAGGTGCAAGAGCAAATGACCTCCCTGACCCAGTGCCAGAAGAAGTGAAACAAGCTCGCCTTGCACGGTTTATGGAAGTACAGGGCGAAATAAGCGCAGCGCGACTTCAAGCGAGAATCGGTAACGAATATCAAGTTGTTATCGACAGCGTTGATGCGGAAGGTGCCGTCGGCCGTACCTATGCAGACGCACCGGAAGTTGATGGTCTGGTTCATTTAAACGGTGTTTATGACGTAAAACCTGGCGATCGTGTATGGGCTGAAGTTATTCACGCTAACGAACACGACGTATGGGCAGTATTGTCTGAAGACCAAGACGAAGAAGACGAAGGCGCTGATTCAGCAAACTAATAGTAGGCCTGACAAGGTAGCTTAAAAATCAATCTTAACACGCCACTTATTTACGTGAAGAAATAAAAAACCTATAGGCTCGTCGCTGATAGGTTTTTTATTGCTTTAAAGCGGCAAGAGTTTGAAGTTCCCTACCAAGGCAACTCGTCACCATTTGAATGGATGAAGCGACCTGCGTTAGATACATTTAGCTCATCTATGCGTTGT
>Ga0208337_1000240_pt1 | contig 11137 bp, 5 predicted proteins | sample DeeseametaMP0371_FD_184213 | JGI IMG/M metagenome (GOLD analysis project Ga0208337, IMG submission 184213) | Marine microbial communities from the Deep Atlantic Ocean - MP0371 (SPAdes) | ecosystem: Environmental > Aquatic > Marine > Oceanic | place: East of Porto Seguro, South Atlantic Ocean... | reverse complement strand
TATCCGAGCAATGGCATCGTCTTTTTCCCAACATCCATCAAGCTCCTCTGAATTGTTTTCATCAACTTGAGTTTTACTGACGTTATCAATTTCAGCCTCCTTCTCCGAGCCCTCGCGAGCGGCGATATCATTAGCTATTTTCGCATTCTGTAACGTGGGGGCTATTTCTACTTCAGACTCTTTACTTGACTGAGCCTCTGTTCTTGAATGCGATAGCGTGTCGCAGTCCATTTCTTTTGAGATGGCACTCAACAAACTGTCAACCAGTGGAGGTTCGCTGGCAGTAATTCCGGTACCTGACCTCGTATCAGTATCGTTAAGCTCTGCACTTGCTAATGCCGTTATTTGATGCACTAACCATTGTTTCACTTTAGGAATAAGTACATCGGCCATGACAGGCTTTGTCGCAAAGTCGTCCATACCTGCCTCTAAACATTTCTCTTTTTCGCCGAGCATGGCATTGGCTGTCATGGCAATTATAGGTACATCTTTGTGCATCGCTCCTGCCTTACCTTCTCGTATGGCTCGGGTAGCGTCATAACCATTCATATTAGGCATCTGACAATCCATCAATATGCTGTGAATTCTGCGGCCTTTGCTTTCACATTTCGTCAAGAACGCCACAACTTCCTCACCATCGCTGCAGGTAAACAATTTAACAGGTAAACTTTCCAGCACTCCCTTCGCCACCTCGCGATTGATCATGTTGTCATCAACTATCAATAAGTTGGCATTCTCAATAGACAATTGCTGCTCAGTATCGTCTGCTGCCTCTTCACCGTCTGAGATGTCCTCAGCTTTCCCTTTACCCGATGAGATATCTGATTGGTTTAATGTATATCCCGACAGCGCAGCGTCTAACCCTTGTTGGACAATTGCAAAACTCGACCTGAATAATGGCTTTGGCAAGTAAAGCGGCACAAGGTGATTGAAGTGGAAAGGTGTCCCTTCTAGTTTTTGAAGAATATAAACCACAGGTAACGAACCAGCGTCTTTAGTGGCAGCTTGTGCCTGCCATATATCATCTAGCTCACGAATGAGTGGGCTGGCCTCGTCCACAATAATGGCATTAAATTGCGTCCAAGGTACTGTTCCTAACTCAGAATGCTTACCTAATACTTGCGGCTCTGCACCGACGTGTAAGGCTAAACAACAGATGTTTTCCTCTAAAGGTGGATAACTTGCAGAAACACCAATTGTGATCCCGTTAAGCAACATACTTTCGTTTTCCACCGCCATTTTATGCTCGAACGCGCTGTCGTACGTTGTTTCAGGAAGAGTAACGAAAAATGAGAAGGTGCTGCCTATGTCCACTTCAGAATTGAACGTAATGTCTCCTCCCATAAGCTGGCTCAATTGCTTGCAGATAGACAAGCCAAGTCCGGTACCTCCGTATTGGGTAGCAACAGATGCATCAGCCTGCGTAAACGCGGTAAACAATTTGGGCTGATTTTCTTGTGCTATCCCTACGCCCGTGTCACATACGCTGAAATGAAGCTGTTGTGTCCCAGCATCTACATCACTTAACGATGCTTGTAGCTTTATATGCCCTTCTTCAGTGAATTTAATAGCATTGTTCAATAAATTACTAAGAATTTGGTTGATTCTGTGTGGATCTGAGTTTATTTCCACCGGGGGAAGACCTGTTGTGTCAACAAGAAGCTGTAGCCCTTTAGAAGCTGCCTTAACGGCAAAGACCTTGGCGATAGACTCGATAAGTGCAAGCGGATCAAAATATTGATTATTAATATCAAGCTTGCCCGCTTCAATTTTAGACAAGTCGAGAACGTCGTTAATCAGCACACTGAGATTGTTGCAGCTTATTTCCATCATGGAAACAAGCTGTTCAGCTTTTTCATTAAGGGGCTGACGCTTAAGTAGCGCCAAGGAGCCAACTACCCCGTTTAACGGTGTTCTCATTTCATGGCTAATATTGGAAATAAAAGAGCTTTTCACTTTGCTCGCTTTTCGCGCCTCTTGCGTCGCTTCAACAAGTTCTTTCGTCCTGCTTACCACTTTTTCTTCAAGCTTCAGGTTTACCCTTTCTATCGCGTCTTTTGCCTTTCGTTCGTCGGTCACATCTCGAATTACAACAGCAACACCTGAAAACTGTGATTGTTCACCCCAAATGGTAGATGCGGTTATGAGTAGCGTGTGCTCTTCTTTTTCGTCATCGATGAAGGGGGTTGTAAAGGTACTTTGCTTTCCGCCTTTGGTGAGAACCGATTCAAGCCCTAATAGAGAAAGCTGCTCAAATGACGAATAGTGATGATTTAAAATAAGCTGGCTTGGGATCCCAAAAAGTGACTCCGCTGCCATATTCCAACTTTTCACCACGCCAGCAGAATCTACGCTAAAAATCGCATCTTTAGATATAGCGATAATAGCAACGGACTCACCGCGCACCTTAGCCAGCTCAATGTTTTTACTGTTACTTCGGTGTACGAAGAGTAAAACGCTTACAAAAATTAGCGTAACTACCCCAATTACACTGTAAACGCTAATCCTCTTCTCATTGATAAGGGCTGCCACTTCTGACTGAGACAATGCCGTATGAAGAAAAAACGGGGCGGTTTGCTGATTTCCATTTATCGTAAAAGCACGAGTGACCGTATACAAAGATGAGTTTGTCTGTGCGGTCTGTTTAATTTTAGCCCTACCTATTTTCGAAGGGCTTTCGAATTCGCTCGCCCAATTCACCATAGGATTTAAATCTCTGGAGAAGGACTTATCACTGTCTGGATGACTGACAAAAAAGCCTTCACTGTCGGTAACAAATAACAATTGATTGCCGACAAGCGTTTGTTCCATTTGCGACAGTAGAAACTGGGCGTTTACATTCATGATTATAAAACCATAACGCTCACCAGAGCTGCTGAAGATTGGAAGAGAAAGGCGAATAACGCTTTTATAAGGAAACTCGAGCTTCCCATATTCACGATTCAAATTGATATCTGAAATATAAAACTCGCCCTTATTGCGCTTAACACTCTCTATGAAGTAACTTCTCGCTGCTTTAGGTTGTAAATCGTTGTCCTTAACTACTAAAACACTTCCCCCGTTTCTTTCCACCCGAATAAACTCACTTCCATCCTCATTGGCTTGAATGATCCTTAATTGATCCACTTCTTCGTTATTTTCGATAAAAGCAACGAAAATCGTTTCTAGTCGCTGCTTCCACTGTTCCAACGTCGTACCGTCTTTGGGGTCTAGGTTTTCATTTTCAGTCGCGCGGACGATGCCACTTATGGGTGGTGTCTGATGTAGAAAGTTAAGCGCATTGATATACTTTCTCACCTGAGAGTTTGCAGCATTTTCAGCACTGGCGGCACTCTCTTCTAATGCCGTGAAAGTTTGAGATTCAGCCGTCGCTTTGATATTACTTTCGAACAAACCAACAACAAGTACAACAAGCACTGTTGCAAGTACTAACGCTAAGCCTAAAGTACTCTTAGCTTCACTGATGGATGAACTGGATTTAAGGAACGACAAACAGGCAATATCCGTATAAATTTTGATAACTTAAAGCTAGTCATCATTTTGTTAATGCGCAAGTTTCGCGCGATACATCAAAACGCAAAATACTCAAAAAAAGACAATGATTAACGCGTTTTTTTAAGTCTTGCCGATGGCTAACAAATAAATCACTGTTCATATTAACGCCAGCATTTGGTATTCAATTTCTCGCGGTGTACACTGCCATCAATATTTCTCTAACATCGCAATAGTGGTTATGCACGCACCTACATTTTTGTGGCACGATTTTGAAACCTTTGGCACCAGCCCACAAAAAGATCTCCCCTGCCAATTCGCTGCAGTAAGAACTGATATGGATTTAAATGTGATTGGTAAACCCATAAATATCATGAGCGCCATTGCGAATGATTATTTACCACATCCAGAAGCGTGTTTGGTGACCGGCATAACACCGCAGCAAACCATTCGCGACGGTTCTAACGAAGCTGACTTCGCCGCGCGAATTTATCAGGAAATGTCGACGCCAAATACCTGTAGTGTGGGCTTTAATAGTATCCGATTCGACGATGAAGTTTCCCGCTACCTGTTTTATAGAAACTTTTACGACCCATATTCACGTGAATGGCGAAATGGCAATAGCCGTTGGGATATAATCGATTTAGCGCGAGCGTGCTATGCGCTGAGACCCGATGGTATTAATTGGCCACGCCGAGAAGATGGTGCACCAAGCTTTAAACTTGAGGCGTTAACTGCAGCTAATAATATTGGCCACGAAAACGCTCACGATGCTTTGAGTGACGTCTACGCCACAATAGCCCTTGCTAAACTGATAAAAGAAAAGCAGCCTCGCCTTTTCGATTATGCGCTGTCGTTACGCAGTAAACACACGGTTATGCAGCAAATTGATCTCACTAAACCATCGGTATTGCTTCATATCTCGTCTAAACTCCCTGCCTCTCAAGGCTGTTGCACTTGGGTTATGCCTGTGGCTAAGCACCCAACCAACAACAATGCATTTATCGCTATTGATTTATCGCATGACATTGACAGTTTAGTGAATGACACACCAGAAGAGATTAGACAGGCGCTTTATGCCCCGTCAGATACATTTGACGATGCGTTAGAAAGACCAGGGCTTAAGCTCATTCACGTCAACCGCTCGCCGTTTATTACCACAGCTAAAGCAATGACAGAAGACAATGCCGCACGACTAGGACTGGATCGCGAGCGCTGCTTAGACAATTACAAAGTACTTGCCAGTATGCCCGAACTGGCCACTAAAATCGTAGATGTCTATGATGACGACATTCAAAGTGGTGAACTGGATATAGATCACGCGCTATATAGTGGTGGGTTTCTTAATGACGAAGACAGAAGGTGGTGTGAGCGTGTAATTGAAGCACAGCCCGATGATTTAGCCACTCTGAGTGAAAAAACACAGCACGAAGGGCTCAGAAAGCAGCTATTTCGATACCGCGCTAGAAATTATCCTAATACGCTGACCGCAGATGAAATGACCAGGTGGCAGCATCATCGCCAAGCTCGCCTGACTGATTCAGCTTTTCACGGCTCAATCACATTAGAAAACTATATGATGCGGTTGGAATCACTGGCGCATGAACACAGCGACAATCCTGAGAAGCAGGCCATTTTACGCGCACTTTACCAATATGCCGAAAACCTTTGACGGGCGTTTTAGAACGCCTTAAATTAGTAGATGAAAAAAATAGACAGGCCGAGAACAAGTCAACGTCAAGTAATCGATAGATGCCGCCGATAAAAAGAATACACGTGCGCAAGGGAATAAAGAAGTTATGAATGGCGTAACAATAAGCTTCGACAAATCAAGAACCTACATTAACTTACAGTTAAATCCTTCTGATTTCACGTCAGAAGTTGATAGTAGGGAAATAAGAAAGCAACTAGAGAGCGGAGAAACTAAGCGACTGTATGTTTCTGAAAAAGCGTTAAAGTCGGCCTGTGATACAGCTAATCATTATTTCAAGACGGGTGATAGCACTGTCGTTCAGGAACGCATTGGCGAGCGCAAAAATGCTGAAATTGAATTTCGCATTCCCGAGGATGGGATGCAGGCGAACCTTGTGCTGACCACACCCTATGGCGGTAAACTTCCCTCATTAAGTACCGTTAAATCTCTAGCAGTAAAAAACAGAATCATTCGTGGCTTAAGCACCAAAACCATTGAATCTATGCTTACCCAAGCAAGGCAGTCTCCTCCAGGCACAGTACTAGAACAAATTGTCGCGAAGGGCCTACCAGCTAGAAATGGCAAAAACTCAAAGTTTATTCCCCTGGTACCAAACGCACTTGAAAGGGTGTTAAAACCCCAGACGGGTGATGGCGAGCGCGTGGACATGCGTAATTTAGGCGAAGTAATTTGCGTTAAAGTGAACACGCCTGTGCTGAGAAGAACCGAGCCAACTCAGGGCCGTTCTGGCTTCGATATCAAAGGGAATAAAATTCCAGCCGTTGCGGGCGAATGGGTTAACTTTAAAATGGGCAGCGGCACCGTGGTGTCCGACAGCGACGCCAATTTATTAATGTCTGCAATTTCTGGTATGCCGAAATACCGAGACCAGATAATGAACATTGACGACACTTTCATTTGTAGCGGCGTGAACGTTGGCTCTGGGCACGTGAATTACGAAGGTGCAGTATTGGTAAACGGCGATGTTACAGAGAAAATGCAAATCAAGGCCGCTGGAGATGTAACCATTAACGGCTTTGTGGAGTCGGCGTATATCGAGTCTGGCGGCGACATCATCATTACCGAAGGCGCGATGGGTAAAGTTAACGATACCCAAGGTGAATTCCAATGCCAACTAGTCGCAGCCGGCAGTATCCACGTTCAACACGGTCAAGGCATTGATATTCAATGTAGCGGTAATATTACCGTTGGTCGCCAGTTGGCATATAGTCGCCTGCGTTGCGGCGGCGCAGTCATAGTTGGACAAATTGATAAGCCCATGGGAAATCTGTTTGCTTGTGACATTACTAGCCAAGATCGCGTTGAAGCTGGTACTTTAGGCGCTGTATCTGGCAGTACATTGAAAGTTGATTTTAGCCTAGGCTTTAACCAATTGTTAGAGCGCAAAGACTCCTTAGATGAATTGTTGAAGCAAATTCGCGAAAACAATCTAAAACACAAAGAAAAGATTAACCTAATTCAAGGTAAGAAAGTGCCTAAAGAGCTTCAACGTAAAGTAGCTGAAGCGTTAGAGCTTTTTAATAATGAGAGCGCATTGCTGGAGTGGCTTGAAAACAAAGCCAACGACGTCAAAGCAGCAAAAGAAAACTACCAGTCTGATATAAAACTTATCGCAAACAAACGTCTTTACCCCGGGGTCTCGGCGAAGCTTAATAACCGTAACTGGCGTTCTGAGCGAGAATACGACAGGGCGCAAATTCGTTACGATTCGCACCAATGGCACTACGACCCTTTAATTTGACCTAACTAGTTCACTGAAGTTACTGTGCCACAGTTACGTTGCCATACCCTTGGCGCTTTGACTGGTACAGTGCCTTCATGGTGCGTTCAAACCACTCTGTGAATTCCTCAGACTCCCTGAGCTCAGATAAACCCATGGCCGTTTTAAAGCTCTCGACAAGCGAGTGATGGGTAGAAATGCAGTCTAACAATCTGTCTGCAAGGTTTTTAGCTGCGTTTAACTCGGTTTGAGGGCACAAGATAATGAACTGTTCACCGCTAAAACGCGAAACAACATCGACTTCTCGAACGGTATTTAGACAATTCGTTGCCACGGCTTTTAGCGCCTCTTCTTTAGCCGAGGGCTCAATTGAATCTCTGTCATCGCTTACAGGGGTTAGTTCGATAACAATTAACGAAGCCGTAGTGTGAAATCGATGGAAACGTGAGATTTCTTCTTCCGCACGCTGGATCATATGATTGCGGTTATATAGCCCCGTTACCGTGTCGTGAGCAGACAAGAAAGCAAGGGTCTTGTTCTTTTCTAACAAGGTTGCTTGTAACGCACCTATTTCCTCGTTTTTCTGGTTAATAATACGCTTGTAGCCGCTAACGTTTCTATTTCTAAAAGTAAAAAGCAAGAAAACTAAAATGACAATTGCGGTGCTCAAAACCATAACGACATAGTTACGACTATAGCGAACTTGGACATTATTCCACTGCTTATAAATTTCTACCTTTCGCGTTTCTGGAATACGCTCAATGGCAAAGTTAAGCTTGTCCACCAGGTGGCCATAGGTTTTGTTCACACCAAAAGCTAATGAGTCGAAGGGCTCGGCGTAACCAACAATATTGAGGTCTTTCAGCTTCAAATTATTGATGTGCATATTCACGCTCATTAATGAGCCCACCATTACATCAAACTCATCATTCGCCAGCTGCTTTAGCCCTTCTTCTTCAGACGGAATAAGCTTTAAACGTAACCCCGGATAGTGTCGTGAAATATATTCAACTTGGCGATAACCCTGAACAATCCCTACTACTCGATTTCCCACTCCAGCGTAGCCTTGTATCATTGGCATACCAGACTTAGCCACCAGCACATTGGGCGCTTCAAAATACGGCACACTAAAGTCGAGGAACTGCTTTCGATAGTCGGAAGTATTTAGCATGGGGATAACTTGGCACTTCCCCTGCTGAACGTACTCTAGGCTCTGTTGCCAGCTCTCAGTGGGCACTAGGGTAAACGTTAACTCAGATATTTCAGCAATAAGCTGCATATATTGGGCAGAAATCCCCACATGGATACCGTTTCTGATTGCTTCGTAAGGCGCCCAGTTAGGATCTATACAGTACGTTACATTATTAGATTGTTCAGATGCCGCCTTTTGACCAGCTTCTGCTTGTAGGAGCGCGCTAAAACAACTCGCTCCTACAAACAACATGGTACAAAGCAGATATTTTCTTATTTTTTTCAACTGCACACCCAAAACATGTGAAGATATCGATGACAACCGCGAAGTATTAAGCGTAAATTCAAAAATTGCAATTATTTAGCTGATAATCTCGCTTTTCAGCTAGGTAACGCTCTGTCTTTGCTGAAACTCATCGATTTCATAGCGCTTTTTATTCATAATTTTGGTAAGGCTTGCCACCGCTTTTTCAATATCGACGAAACTTAAATACAATGGCGCAAAACCTATTCGCAGAATATTTGGTGCACGGAAATCTGCAATCACCCCCTCAGCGATCCACGCTTGGCAAATGGCGTAAGCGTGGTCGTGAGCGAAAGCTAGCTGACTACCTCGATTATCAATATTGGGGCTTACAATGGAAAACTTGTCCAGAAGGCCTGCGCGCTTGGCTTCAGCGATGAAAAATGCCTGTAGCTTTTTGGATTTTTCATCAATAGCTTTAAGTGATACATCTTCAAATACGTCTAATGCCGCATCTAAAATGCTCATTCCAATAATTCCTGGCGTACCGCACAAGTTTTGCTTCACGGAATTGTCGCCAGCGTAATCAGGAGAAAATGAGAAAGGCGAGCTGTGCCCCATCCAACCAGACAAAGGTTGTTGATACTGTGCTTGATGTCGTTTAGCGACATAGATAAACGCTGGCGCGCCAGGGCCACCATTTAGATATTTGTAGGCACAGCCGACTGCAAAATCCACATTACATGCGTCTAGGCTGACAGGAAATGCTCCAGCACTGTGCGCTAAATCCCACAAAGTTAAAATGCCTTTTTGATGGGCTTGCTCGGTAATGGTTTGCATATCGAGTTTGTTGCCACTTCTGAAATTTACCTGTGTCAGCATCAGTACGGCAATATCATCAGTTAGCTGTGATCCAATACATGCTTCGTCAACATAGCGAATACTGTAATCGCTGCCGAGTAAGTCAAGCAGGCCTTGCACCATGTATATGTCGGTAGGAAAATTATCGCGGGTAGTCGCTATTACCTTGCGACTTGGGTGCATTTTTAACGCCGCACTTAATACTTTAAACAGATTAATAGAAATGGAATCACAACAAATAACTTGTCCACATTTAGCGCCAATCAAGCCGCCAATCTTATCACCCACTATTTGAGGTAGATGGATCCACTGATGCTTGTTCCAGCTTGTAATGAGCCCCTTTCCCCACTGTTCATTGACAACTTCGTCAGCTCGCTGTTTCGCAGCCTTAGGAAGAGGTCCTAGCGAATTCCCGTCTAAATAGACCGTATTAGCGGGAAGCGAAAACGCCTGCGCCTTGTCACGGAGTGGATCTTTAATATCAAGTTGTTCAGCTGAAAAAACCTTATTCATCATGTTCACTAATAACCTCAAGTAAAGCATCAAAGGATGTTGATTCAGGGTGAAGCCAATCGAAATGGCCACCATTTTTAATTATTTTTTGGTTGGTTCCAGATAATACAGCGTGGCGCGCTGGCACTATACTATCAGCATCGCCTTGGAGTAGTGTAATTGGCAAACTGCCATGGGTTGGGCGTGGTGTCGCCCTTTGATATGCGGTTGGAACATCTTCAGGCGTTCCATTCATGAATTTCGCTGTAGCCGACTGGCAGCTGTTATGTCCCATGGCATAGGACTGGATGTCCGTAATTGCCGCTAACCCGATAATCCGTTTTATGTTTGCGCGCGATAAGTTCAAGGATGACGAAGAAAGGCGTTGCGCAGCAAGCAAAGCTAAGTGCCCACCAGCAGAATGCCCCGCAATGTAAATGTTAGTGTAGCGCCCTTCGTTCTCTATTCGTTTTAAGGCTGTACTTATTGCTTGTGTCACGTCGTCTAAACTACCGGGCCAGCCACCGCCTTCATCACCTACACGCCGATATTCTGTTACGTAGACACCCATCCCAAGCTCTGCTAAAGCATGGTACATCCCTTTCGCATGTTCGTAACCGTAGGCATTAAGCCAACACCCACCGTGAATAAATATTAACGCTTTATCAGCATACTTTTCGTTCGTAGACGAACGTCCATGCCAAGTATAAATCGTTTGTAATGGGTCATCGCCGTAGCTGAATTGTTCATCAGCTTCGCTTGTTGGCAAGACACCCAACGCTGAATAAGGCACCTGGCTTATTTTCTTGGGGTAAATAGCTGACGATTCACTGTTGGCATGGGCACTGTTGGCATGGGTGTCATCCGAAGTCTTTTTTTCTTCGTTAGTGTGGGTGTCTTCCGAAACAGCGTCGTCAGAACCATCAACGGTTGATTGAGTTTCGTGAAGCGCAGACAGAGTTAAGTCATCGTGGGTGTCTTCATTACTCGATAAAGAACGTGATTCATCGTAGTGAGTGCCATTGTTACCGTGGGTGTCTGCGTAAGTCGAGTTTACTGAAAACGATGAGTCAGCTTGGACTTTCGCAACAAGCGTTAAAGTGGATAGCGCAACCGCAAGGGTTATAGAATTGATAACGTTAGTCACTGTCTTCATGCTTTTGTATTTTTCTTTATATTGAACCACAGAGCGAAATCAATGTGATTAGGCTCCGTGATTAAATATTTTACATATTTGCCATCTATAGCTATAGCGGCTTAGAGCATTTCAACGGCAAGCGCTACACCCTCACCACCACCAATACATAAAGATGCGATACCTTTGCGACCACCGCGTTGCTTAAGCGCGTGAAGTAGTGTTACCAAAATGCGTGCACCAGAGGCTCCAATTGGGTGACCCAATGCACAAGCGCCGCCTTTTACG
>Ga0208337_1000196_pt1 | contig 12536 bp, 11 predicted proteins | sample DeeseametaMP0371_FD_184213 | JGI IMG/M metagenome (GOLD analysis project Ga0208337, IMG submission 184213) | Marine microbial communities from the Deep Atlantic Ocean - MP0371 (SPAdes) | ecosystem: Environmental > Aquatic > Marine > Oceanic | place: East of Porto Seguro, South Atlantic Ocean... | reverse complement strand
CCCGCCGCACTCGTTAACGTCGTTCGTGAAGTTTTTTAGTCAATACACCGAGTTCAATGGCTACATTGATGCGGTAGTTGGGAAAAGTTTTAGGCTTAATTTTTTCCAATTCACGCTTGGCATACTCACGCTTTTTTCGACCTTCTCGCGATGTTTTATCCGCCTCGATAAGCGCCCCTGCCAAATGATCCAATAGTTTAGGCGTGAGCAGTCGTCGTAGAAGGAACCTTGCCGCGAGCATGGTAAGGAATCTTCTCATGCTGTGTCCTCCAATGAGGGTGGGTGCCCTTACGTTTACGATATTTCCAGCCACCACCACCACCAACCCTTACCGACCAATAGAACGCCGTTTGGGCCATTTCAGGGGCACCCTGGCGCTGCATAAAGGCGCGCAGTAGTTCATCAGCAAATTTCTTACTAAAGTACCAATGCAAGTGGCTATAGATGTAATCGTGGGCAACCGCCCCTTCACGGGCTTCGGTGTAGTTAGAGGGATAGAAAATCCAAAGTAAACGGGGAATGGATGACCAGTCACTGTAATACCCTTGTGGTACAACGATGATTTCATCGATTTTACGTTTGCGATCAACTACTCGAAAAACAAAATCTTTAGTCAGTTTGATCTTGTTCGCCTTTGGGTCTAACCAGGGCGCGTTAACATTACGGGGGACAGGTCTTATCTCTAAACGCTCCAAAATGAAAACTTGCATTTATTATCTCCCAGATAAACCGCATAAAGGCTCCCCCGAAGGGGAGCCTCCAAGCGTTCACCTAATTTACTTGTTAGGCTACGGGCTCGTCAAAACCGTCGAGGTCTTGCGTGGTGATCTCGTCATTCACGTTAATATCGACCGGGGGCATCGGGTAGACCGTGACCGGCGCCATGCCAACGTAAAGAAGCGAATCGGTGCGACTTACGATGTTGATGGTGACAGACTCATTACCTTCCGGTACAACCGGCATCGCGTCAACGTCAAGCTTAACAGCCTCTTCGACCACGCCCAGTTGCGTTGCCACTGATTCGAGCAGGGTTTGCAGGGTACTGGTATCGCTCTTGGTGTAAGACAGCGTTTTACCCGACGCCAGCGACGCCAGATCCAGGCGGTGGTAACGGACTTCCACAGTACCGGTATAACCGCTGTCAGGCACGGCAGAAATCGTAAGGCTGGTATTGCGCGTGTTGATGCCTTCGGGATCAGTCCATTCTGCCGGTTGACCCAGGGCAATTTCAGCGCTGGTCAGAGCGGAGCCGTTCGTCGCATTGATCAGATCAATGACGTTTTTGGCTGCGCCTTTTTCCAAGTTGATTTGCATGTTGCACTCTCCTAGTGGTGTAGTGTAGGGTAGCTCCCCACATAACATGCGCGTAATTTATTACACATTAGCCCATTTCTATTACGTCCATTCTAGAACGTGCCAAGGGGAGTCGCACTTTATCCACCCGATATTCTTTTGCCTTAAATACCGTTTTGACTTCATGGCGATAATGAAGCTTACCTAAAAGGCCATATTCCCGTTTAAGGATTCTGTTTAAGTCCAATTTAACTGACTGAAACCCTTTATAGCTGGCGCTACGTGGGATGGTCGAAAGGATAGGGACTTTCTGAAAGGTTTTCCCGTGGCCGGTGATATCGCCCACTCGAACCGTCGGCCAATCCCAGAACACAATGGGTCCCAGGTTAACTTCTTGGATGTATTGAACAGAGTAACTGCTCAACTGCCCCATCACCGAGATCAACGCTTTTTGGATTGCGGACGGGCTGTGAGTGCCGATTAGTTTGATACCGGTAGATTCATCAATCAGGGCATTGGCCAAGGATTCGTATTCCAAGGTCGATAGCCCAAGAACGTCGTAACCTTTTAAACGAAACCATTCTTCATACGCCATCCCGTGCTCGGCAAAGCGAGTATCCACGTCCATGTAAAGGTGATCCATCAACGCCTGGACTTGGCCTCGCTTGTATTGGTGTTGTTGCAACGCATACACTTCACGGTGGTCGTAAAACGTTTGATAAAGATCCGTGACCTGATTAACGAACTGATACGGTGAGAGCAAATCCCGATCAGAGAAGCGTGAACTGGCCACGCGCTGGATTAACTCATCCCCCACTACCTCGTGGTCAACGATACCGCGCAGCGTTTGAAAAGACGGCGTGGGTTGACGGCGAATAGCCTGGGCGGTAATGGCTGGGATGCTATCCAACGTAACGCCTAAAGTTTTGTTGTACGCGTACAAAAACAAAACGAATGCGTCGTTGGCAGGTAATTCGATTTGCGCGTTGGTGCGGGGATGAGTTACTCGGACAAAGCCCCGGTACTTTCCAATGGATGACCAATACGCCCAGTGATACATCAAAAACTGGGTACGGACAATCACCCCACTCTCCGACCAATCGATAATAGCCGATTCCAACGCCTTGGTAGGTAAATTACCCCGTTTAGCGTGTTGAATAAGTCGAGTGCCTTCAGCCAATGCCCGCGCTTCATCATCCCGATTACGTGCCGCCAAGTTACGCTCTTTATAAAGCAGTTCTTCAAAGGTGTGTTCTTCGGCACGGTAGCTACGGTGGAACGCGTTTAATGCTTCTCGCGTAAACTCTACCTTAGGGAGTAAATTGTCAGTCAAATCTTCAAGGTTATGATGTAAATTAAACTCTGCAAGACCAATGCCTCGATCGGTTAACAAATGTTGCAATAACCAATCAAAGGTGGCTTGTTTACCAACATTACGTTCAATGTACAGGATGTTGCGGTATAACCACAAGGCTTGGGCTTTGGTGAAGTAATCGTAGTAACGATCCAAGCGACCATGGCCCTTTAAATATTCCCGAATATGGAAACTATGGGCATAACGGGTTTTACAATTTGCTAATCGGATGTTCATCAACCAATTAGGAATTTGTCCGAACAGTATCGCCAGGTTGGCCGTGACGTACAAGTCGTCGTGAATGGCGTAAGCGGGCAGGTGCCAGCGAACCCCAAACTCGGTCACGCGCTGTTGTAGCGCGGTAATGACATTGGTCTCATTACTTTCGATTAAGGCGGCATCGTAATGTAGTATCGTGAAATCGTCGGCGTCAATGGCGTCTTGAATCGCCACGGGATTGACAATACCGCGAATCAATAGTTCCTGCTCGGGATACCGAGTTACCAAATCATTGTAATAGCGGCCGCCGGGCTGGTACTGTTCTTTGGTTACTAGGTGATCTTGTAGTTGCTCTTTCGTAAAGGGGATCGTTTCCAACGTATCTAAGCTCACCACCTCCATGGGAATATCTAGGAAATGGTAGATGCCCGCCAGATTCTGATAATAACGCCAGGTCGTCGGGTCATCGGATAACGGATGACCTAAGGCTTGCACATGTTGGTTGATCCCTATGATTGATGCTTCGCTTTTTATGGTCAGCGATCTAGCGAGTGCCAGCGTATTGGCAACATACTGGCGATAATTCGTTGACGACATGACATTCTCCACGTTTTAAATAGGAGTTCAGAAGAACCATGACCTATTCATTAAATAGTAACACTCAGCTTGGGCAACTGGGGAGTGCCAAATTCCCTAAGCTGAATGCTCTAAAAAAAGACCCGGTAGCAAAATCGCTCATCGATAAGTTAGTGCCGGAACCTGGAACCCGTCCTGGTCAGAAAAAACGTAAATCCCAACCCCCGGCGGAAGGGTTGGTGCGGCGTGTTTCCGACCGCACCACTCAGAACATTAACGACACTAGTAACATCTTCCAACTTTTGCCCGATACCGAATTGGCCATGCAGATTCTGGTCAGTAGTATTTTGTCCCCCAAGGACATGATCAATGTTGAACTCGGGTACAAGGTCAGCAATAGTGTCATGGAAGGGGAAGTCAGTGGGGCACTGATCGAGGTGATTCGGGAGTATTTCGAGGGACCCTATAAGATTAAGAGCGTCCTACCCACCATCCTTGAGGAGTGTTTGTTCACTAAAGGCTCGTATCCGCTCCTGGTGCTCCCTGAGAGTTCGTTGGACACCGTGGTGAATAGTGACGCCCGGGTATCACTGGAGTCGCTTAGAGGCGAGCTTGACTCGAATAAGCGCCCCTTGCGCAGTATCGGTATTCTGGGCGCATCCAAGCGTCGTAGTGACCCTTGGTCGATGGAAACCTTTACCGGCAACACCTTTCGGGTGCCGGAGAGCGAATGTGTGGTCACTTACGAAAACGAAAAGCTTCAGAAATCGATTAAGGGTGAGATCATTGTCTCGGATAATCTTAATGCCCTGAAGTTTCCTAAGGTCATTGAGAAGATGCGCCGGGATCGCATCAGCGACACCTTCGGGGCCGCTAACTTGGGGATGGAAGCCCGACGTTCCAAAGCAAAAGAAAAAGAACGGGTTACCGATGACGAGTTTTCTGAAAAACTTTATCCCAAACGGGATTATGAAAAACGTCAATACGTCGATATCAAAACCGCCAAGGATACTGGCAAGGAAAACCGAGGTCACCCTATCGTCATGAAACTGCCACCCGAGGCAGTCATTCCAGTGCACGTCCCGTCTAACCCGGAAGACCACATTGGTTACTTCATCTTGTTGGATCAGTTCGGTAACCCCCTGAGCCGTGCTAAAGAAGCCGACTACTACCGTGATCTGTCCACTAACTTGCGCAACGGTGACATCACTAGCCAGTTAATGGAAGCCGGGCAACGGGCCGCGAGTGGTAATGGGCAATCCAGTAAGGACGTGACCGAAACCGAGAAGGTGCGTCTTTATGCCGAGATTGTCGAGCGTGACCTCATTGCTCGGTTGAAAAACGGGGTGTATGGTGAAGGGGTGGAGATCTCACGGCCGCTGGATGTGTACCGTGTGATGTTCTCTCGGGCACTGGCAAGTATGGGTACCCAGATTCTTTATGTCCCGGCCGAACTGGTGACCTACATTGCCTTTGACCACAACCAGTACGGGGTAGGTAAGTCCCTACTAGAAGACAACAAGATTCTAGCCAGCATCCGTTCGATGTTGTTGTTCTCTAACACCATGGCGGCAATTAAGAACTCCACAGGTAAGACGGCACTTAAAATCGAGTTAGACCCGGATGATCCTGATCCGAGTTCTACCGTGGAATACATGATCCACGAGTATTCTCGTAATCGACAAGCCGCGTATCCCTTGGGGGCCTCCAACCCACTCGACATCATTGACTTCCTGCAAAATGCGGGGATTGATGTGCAGGTTAGCGGTAATGAAGCGTACCCGGAAACCCGCTTGGATGTACAGGACTACAATTCCAGTAAGGTAGAGATTGACCGGGATCTTGAAGAAGACATTAAGGCCCGTTATTTCATGTCCATGGGGTTATCACCCGAAACGATTGACATGTCGCGGGATATCGAGTTTGCGACCAGCGTCGTGACGTCGAACTTGCTGTTGGCTAAACGGGTTATTCTTTACCAGGATAAACTGCTGATCCAATTGCAGGATCACATTGCGAAGTTTGTGCGTAACTCGTCAATTCTTTGGGATGCGTTGATGGAGAAACTGGACGCCAACAAATCAGGGCTGGGTAAGGAGAACAAGAAGCTTGATCCTGAAGAAGTAGTGAACATGTTCTTGGATTCCCTGGAACTGACGCTACCACGGCCGGATTCGGCCAAGCTAGAAAACCAGCTTGAAGCGTTCCGTCTTTATACGGATGCTTTAGAAGTGGCGGTGGACGCTTACTTTGGTGAAGACTCCTTCATGCTGCGCGACTTTGACGACGTGGAAGACACCATCCGTGCCATCCGTTCGGCCGTCATTGCCTATTACCAGCGTGAGTGGTTGCGTAACAACAATGTCTTACCCGAACTACAAGACCTGGTGCTGCAAGACGCCGAGGGCAACCCGGAACTGGAACTCTCCGAGATCCACGGTAACCACTTGGAGATGGTGGGTAAATCGATTGCTACGCTGATCGAGAAGATGCGTAAAGACCGTAAGAAACGTGAGAAGCAATTAGAGGAGAAAGAAGAGGAAGAGTCACCTTCTGAAACCACGGGTGATGATACCGGTGGAGACGAGTTCGGTGGAGACGATGGCGAAGGAGGCGAGTTGGATGGTGGTGAACCTTTAGACAACGCCCCGACTGACGACGAAGGCGGTGAAGAAGGACCTCCGGCAGACGACGACGGTGCGGGCGAAGGTGGTGAGGGGGAAGACGAAACGCCTGACCCCGATGACGAAGAGGAACAAACCTAATCCTTTCCATTGACGCATAAACGGGCCTCCCCAGCGGGGAGGCCCGTATGCCGTGTTAGCGCTTAACACAATAATGGTTTTGGAACAGATCAGTAACGAATTGGTGTTCTTCGGGAGTCCGTTGCTCAAACTGCTTATCGAATACCTCAACATGTGCTAATGGAAACTCCGGTAATTTAGCAAGACGTTTGGGTACCTCTAGGTCTAGTTTCACCCATTCCACGGGTTTACCTTGGGCGTCATAGAACACATCCACTTCCCATGTGAGGTCGGTACCGTCCACCGGGAAGAAATAACGTTCTTTAATCAACCCATCCCCAGCGAGTTCTTTAACTTGTTCGAAGTGTGCCCGTTCTACTTCTTTCTCCAGTTCCCACTTACCGTCCAAATTAGCAAAGTTAACCTTGGAGGTGAGAATGAATTTCTCTTCCCCGTCACTCTGAACACGGCGGGTACGGATAACGTTCTCGACCTTTTCTTGGCGAAACAGAATCGACCATTGTTCCTGGCGTTCCATGGACTTAGCGTTTTGGAGTTGGTCAAAGTCATCCAACTTTAAAAAGAAAAGATACTCGATCTCTTCGACTTTATCGTCGTTGGCGCTTTCATTGGACACCCCTAAGAAGGGGGCGTAGTCAAGTAATGCCATGTGGATGGCTCCCATGGTGAAAAAAAAAAAGAAAGGTTCACAAGATGGGCAGGGTGCCCCGAAGGGCACCCTTTTATTTAAAATCCATAACCGCTGTACGGTGTGTCAGGGTTGCGTTCACCGTGCACTAATCCATCCCGTGGGGTATAGTGATCGGGACCATGGTCGTGTTGCATTTCTTCATACTGAGAATAAAGATCCCAATCATCAGCAATGAGCGGGAGAATACGGATGAACTTCTCGATGGTGTTAGTGTAGTTCTTTATACTGCAAAAGAATGTTAATTCCCGTTTGTTGGGTTGATAGTGACGAGCGGATTCGGCATCGTCCGGCATACCCTCTAAGACATGTTGTTGGTCTGGGTACTCGTATACCGTAAAGTGATGTGAGAACCATACCGGTGAGGTGTGTAAGATAAGTTCCACTAAATTTGAGACGCTCATGGGGGTCACGTTCAACAGTTCGATGTTGTCGATGTACCACCCACAGTCGGCGGTGTTATCACTCAAGGCTTTTCGAATAATCTCACCGTTAGATTTTCCAGACTCTTCACCGGTATCGATGTTGACGTCAATGAAATTAATCTTACCTAAGACATCTCCCCCGTTTAGGTATTGGGTAATATACTCCTTGGTGACGGGAGCGTCTTCCTCGGTTAAAACCAGTACCGCTTTGTCATGGCGCCCCTCTTTAAGGTTCTCCACCAAGGTCTTCAGTAGCGCCCCGGTTTTACCGTTATGTGCCAAGGCACCGTAGCTAGTCACCACCTCCCGAATAAGTGAGGGGCCGCTCACAAGGTGGGAATACTGGACAAAACTTTCGTCGTAGCCTTCTTCACCGGGCAGCAAGTTATTGGCATCGCCCATTTCGATAACATATACCGGGGTATCCAGATCGTACTCGGGGTAAAAGTCGGGTACTTTGGCAAGGAAGTCGCCCACGTTTTCGCTTAAGAGTTCCCGACGGATACGGTAACGTAGTGATTCGCCCGTGGTCGCTATAGAACCGATGTCACCTAGGTCTTCAGTGAACCCACCCGCTTCTACCATTTTCTCAATGGCAATGTTGAGAATACTGCCCAGAGCAGTCAAGTCGATGTTGGCTACGATCAATAATTCGGCATTGATCTTGGGAATCCCACCGATTGTGTATGCGAAAGCCGGTTGATCTTCATCCGCGCCTACGCCGATCACTTGGTGCTCCCCGTTATCCAGACGTTCCTTGACATTCTGGTTAAGTTTGTCGAGGTTAAACGGAATCACGATCCCTTGCACCAAGGTATCGGTTTTGGCAGCATCGTCGGCTTCTTGGTGGTTCAGTACCTCGTCAAGGTGCTCTGGCAACACTTTATCGGCAGCGACAGCTTCAACCACGGTTTCTACTTGGTACTCGTTCAGCAAGTTGTTCAGTTTTTCCAGTTGGATATCGGTTAGCTTCGTCATTTTCAAACTCCTTAGCGGTTAAAAGGAAGGTCCTTTGGTACCTTCACCCAAGTAATATAGTTCTTCTGTACGTTTCAATCGAGCGGTTTTTAGATAAAGCCAAACGTGTTAGTTCGTCGAGAGTCGTCACCAATATCATCCAGGTTAATCGCCTCTGACAGGGTCCATTCGGTTTTAGAATGGTCCATGTGCTCTGTCGTTTTACCCATGGCTTCTCTCACCTCCACGGCTTCCTGGAATGAGAGGGGTTTAAACTCCAACACCTTGTAAGCCCGGCCGGGTCTTACCAGGGCCTCATCCACATGCTTTAGATTAGCCAGGTTTGTCGAGATAATGAATTTGGTGTCGGTCTTGACCAATCCCTCGGCAGTGTTGAGAAGCGCTGACATATTCTCGTTGCCTTCTTCCCGCTTGCGGGCAAAGTTATCGGCATCTTCAGCCACGAAAACCCCGCCTTGCTCAACTGCACGGATTGCATTCCCCATCACTTTGTCAGTTAAGACATTCTCATCATCGGCTACAGTAACGTTCTTCCAGCCTTGCTGATCCAGCATGGCACGTATAAACGAGGTCTTTCCCGTACCGGGAGGGCCAATCAAAACGAGCACGTTGGCATCGCTCTGACTAAAATCGTCCCAAGTCTCCTTCGGGGTCTTATTCATAAAGGGATAAAAGACTTCTGGGTGGGGAGGCTTATCTTGAGTTGTGATCGTTTCTCGTTGATGGGTGAGATTGTTGTTAGCCATAAAGCAGATTCGGGTAACGGGGCGGGCAGTGCTCTCTTCCATAAGCCGTTTAATCTCGGCCATCAACACCCCACCAGCCCCCTCTTTAAAACTTGTCGTGAGGTTGAGGGTTCTAAAAGCCGACATGTCTTCGTGCTCAAAAATGCCCACCACGCCACCGTCATCCAACACAACCGTTAGGTGATTCGAGATATGGAAAAGTTCGAAACCTTCATCTTTAATTTTCTGCTTTAGATTCTTTCGTATCTCCGTAACCTGACCTTCCCTATCATCACCGGAGATATAAAGCCGTTCACTCTCCCAAAAGAACTCTTCCCCTTTTTCTAAGCTAAAGGTGGGGACAAAATAACAAGCCCTTATACTGGCAGGTTTGGGGTGGAGTTCCCTTGCCTCCAGCATGGCTTTTTTCAACAATTTCAAGTCTTCCTTCTGCGCTTCGTTCAACGTTTTCATTCCAAGCCCCTATTTTAAAGAAGATGTTTGATTTGGGTGTCAAGATCACGCATGGCTTCCGGCGAGTCGACCTCGGTAGGGTCGTACTCGTAGATTTCAAAGTCGTCTTGCAAATAGTCCTTGATACCTTCCAAATCTTCATTGGTCAGGCCAAGCTCTTTGGCGTGTTTCTTGATCAGTGGGAATAGGTCAGGAAACTTCTTGCTCCACGGAGCAAGAATAAAGCTTCTCGCCACCGCTTGTTTCATGTTGGCGTCTTCTTCGGCGTATTGCTGCGCCGCCATCAACACCGGGTCGAGAGGTTGTTTGGTGATCTTTAGCTGTTCTTCAGTTTTAGCAAATCCCCAGCGACGATACCGTTTGCCCCATGGGTCTTCAAAATAGGTAATCGACACGCACTGCCAAAAGCATGGGGTGTTAGCCAATTGAATTTCCGCCGCCCGGATGTCACGGGGTGGAATGGGACCACGGTAGTCCTGGAACAATTGCCCTTCTGGTTGCCCTAACCGGTTCATGCGGTAGTAGTACAGGGCTTCTGCCGAACTACGGGCCCGTTTAAAGTCGCGCCCTGTCCACTTAGGACGTTTGGTACCTTTGGTCATCATTAAGCTCCCAATTAAATGCCGCCACGAAAATCGTAAAGCTCGGCCCAGCCGGAGACTTCCAGTGAAAGTATTTCTAATACGTGTTCGCGGTGTTTTAGTTTAAACACCGGACTGTCTTTTGAATCCCTTTTGGGGACCCCTGTCAATTCCTCTACCGACAGCACTAATCCAACGCTTTTACGTCCCATCCCAGGCAGTGCTAGAAGTTCGCTTTCCGATAAGAAGAGAGTCTCCCCGAAAGCAATCCCATTGCCCCTCAATCGATTATTGATTGGACGTGGTAGACTATCGTTACCTCTGGCCACCTTAAGTACCCACAAATGCACTTTGCGCCACTCGTTAATAATTTCTTCAACACACATTGTTAAGCTCCTACAGCATAAAAGGCTCCCTTTGTGGGAGCCTTGAAAGTATGGTTTGTTGATTAGAGGGCTTCGCCGTAGAAGTGTCCACGAACGAAACATTCTTTTACCCAGACGTAAACGCCTTTGGCTATCTCGCGCCAGTGGGCTTTACGGTAATGACCACGACGATAACCTTTGCACAGCGCAATGGCTGCCCCAAAGTAAGTCCTGACCACGCGTTTGAATTTGCGCACAAGTCCTGTTAGCTTACGCTTGAATGCCGCCATGATCCCCGTTGTTTTCTCGGTTTCTTCCACTTCGATCAAAATGGGCAGAATACCGTTCTCTTCACCCACCTCATCGGCCAGTTTAAAGTTCTTACCTAACCGGGGACCAATCAAACAGCGGCGCGGTGTGGCGCTCTTTAACCAGAAGCGGGTGTTAGGTTCAACCTTAGAGCGAATCGCCTCTACGTGCTTGCGTTGGGGCAAGCCTACCCGGTAGAAGCGTCCCTGCACTTTAACAATCCCCCCGTCGTATAACGGGAGAAGTTGTTTGGCTAACCAGTTAAAAGTGGTGGAGGTTTTGATGGTGCGGTTAGGGACTAGGATTTTCTTGCCCTCGAACTTCACACTGTTCCAGGTCACATCCCGATCCAGATCACCTTTTAAACCTAACGCTTTGATGGCGAGTTTCGTAATAACGGACATAGTTAAGCTCCTTGCGAGTTTTTCTTTTTAAAAGGAGGGGCGTCCCCACGCCCCTCGCTTATGTCGCTTATTGAGTACGACTGTCTAGCACTAAGAAGTCTTTACCCAGGATACCTTCATGCACATCAATCATCACCATATCGGAGGTGACAATCGACAAACGTTGGAACCCTGAATACGACTTACGTGCTTCGTCAATCATTTCCTTGACTGCCCCGTGTAGCTTGGGCAGTTTGGATTCCAGCAACACCGCACCACCTTCTTCCAAGTCAAGTGACAGCTCACCCGATTCCCACTGGACAAAGGTTTGGGTGTGGAATTCGGCTAGCACCACCAAGTCTTTCTGGTGAGACTTCATTTGCTCCAAAGCACCGCCGCTATCAAAACATGCTTTCAGGTCATCACCGTGAAGTACCCGGAGACCACCGCCGATAATGCGTGGGCCCGATTTCTCAAGCAGGGTGGCGTACAGTGCCGCACCTTGTTCTGCGCCGAACTCTTCTAGGAAGTCGTCTTCCAGGGATTGTTCGTCAGCCCCACCGTTCCAGTTCTCCATAAAAGAATCGATGTCCCAATCCAAACCGATACCGTATTGCAGCGCTTCATTAACTGCCACGGTGCTGTAATGGTTTAGCATGGCCAATACATCGCGCGGGAAGTTACGGTTCTTGTGCAAGCGGTGTAGCTGTTTCAGGTAGTCGTCAACATTGTCTAGCTCCAGGGTCACGTTCAGGATCTCTTTAAGATCCAATTCATGCCCATCTTCTTTATCCACCGATTGGTTAACCAGCGGGAAGACTTGGTTGTAGCTAAACTGAATAGGGCGACGGCTCCACTGGTCACTCAATCCTTGGTCACGGGTTTCCAGGCGTGCTAAGCAGCGGGCCACTACCGGGCTAGTCGCGGTGTAGATGTTGGGTAGCACCAGCATCTTCTTACCTTCGGTGATGTCGGTCAGCACTTCTTCACTGACGTCTTTCAGGTCATTGGGGAGTTTGACGTGCGATTTGTCAACAAAGATGTCTTCTGCCGCGATGATCTTACCATCTTCGGGTTTAGGCAGATTGCGCTTGACACGCGGATCAGTTTCGTGGGTTAGATAATCCATTTCGTCATTAGCCTCTTCAACCAGCTCCACAATGTCGCCAGTGCTGCGCGTCAGGACGTGGAACTTCACTTGTTTCTTGGGATCGTACGCAATGCGGTACGGGCGTTTGATCGAGTACGTTGCTTCCAGGCCACTCAAGTGAGCAGGCATGGCGACCTTCTCGGCGGTCTCAATTCGATCCATTTCGCGGCTCGGCTTTTCTTCAGCGAAAGGTTCACTGGAGAATTCCGGCTCCACATTACTGGACACCATGTCCACGTTAGGGAACGACT
>Ga0208337_1000195_pt1 | contig 12543 bp, 10 predicted proteins | sample DeeseametaMP0371_FD_184213 | JGI IMG/M metagenome (GOLD analysis project Ga0208337, IMG submission 184213) | Marine microbial communities from the Deep Atlantic Ocean - MP0371 (SPAdes) | ecosystem: Environmental > Aquatic > Marine > Oceanic | place: East of Porto Seguro, South Atlantic Ocean... | reverse complement strand
TAGGTGGAAATGGGTTTTTTCGCCACGGGCTTGAGCAGCATATAGGCCGCAAACACGACCGAGAGAATGCCCAGCACCAGCCGCACGCCCTGCTCGCTCAGGCTGCCAAACAGCAAAGTGCCCACCGTCACTCCAATAAACAGCCCCGGCACAAAGCGCCATACCTCCGCGCTATCGTGCTTACCCCACCACGCTTTGACGGCAAATGCATCCATCACCAGCAATAGCGGCAGCAGCAGCCCGGCTGCCTGGGTCGGGCTAATCGCCAGCGCCATCAACGGCACCGAGAGCGTGCCAAAGCCGCCTGCAAAGCCCCCTTTAGAGACGCCGGTGAGGTAGACAGAAAAGATAATCAACAGCCAGGCGATAAGGGAGTAATCCGGGAGCATGGGAGTCTCTCAAAGTGTTCAAAAGCGACCGACATAAAAAGCCCCGCAGAGGCGGGGCACAACAGCATAGCATTAGATAAAAGTTAGCGGGCGAATAGAAAGGCAGCCGCGCCTTGTCATCACGTTGATCACAAAATAATCAGCGTCGCCAGCCCCAAGAACGATAGAAAGCCAACGACATCCGTAACGGTGGTCAGGATCACCGCGCCGGATAGAGCAGGGTCAATTTGCAGCCTTTTGAGTACCAAGGGGATCAGTACACCAGACATATTGGCGAGGCTCATGTTGATAAAAATCGCCAGCGTGATGACCAGAGTAATGAGCGGGTCGCTAAACCACAGGTAGGAAATACCGCCGACCACCAGCGCCCATACCAAGCCGTTCAGCATGCCCACCCACAGCTCTTTGTTGTAGAGCCACTGCTTGTTGTTACCGGCGATTTGCCCAAGCGCTAAGCCGCGAATGACCACCGTTAGCGTCTGGCTGCCAGCAATCCCGCCCATGCTAGCGACCACCGGCATGAGGATAGCGAGCGCTACAATTTGATCCAGCACCGCTTCAAACTGACCGATCACAAAGGCGGCTAGAAAGGCGGTTAATAGGTTGATACCAAGCCAAATGCCGCGGCTCTTGGCACTGCGCAAAATCGGGGTGAACACTTCCTCTTCGTCGCTCACGCCGGACATGTGTTTCAAGGTCATGTCGGCATCGTCTTGGGTAATTTCCAGTACGTCGGCGGCGTTCAGCTGGCCTACCAGTAGCCCGTCGCTGTTACACACCGGCACGAAGGGCAGCTCCTTGGAGCGCAGCAGGGCGGCGGCTTCGCTGACTTTCATCTGGTCGTTGAGCGTGTAGGGAGCATCGTCCATGAACTCGTCCACGGTGCTCTCCTGGGGCTGTTTGACCAAGTCGATCAGCGTCAGGGTGCCCAGCAGGCGCTTGTCCTTGTCGGTGATCATGATCTGCTGAGAGTCATCGTCCAGCAGGTGGTGAATACGGATGTAACGCTGCACGGCTTCCAGCGACACGCCCTGCTTCACATTGACCGTTTCCGGGTCCATGTAGCGGCCGACCATGTCCTCTTCATAGGTATAGAGGTTCTCGACCTGGGCGCGGATCTCCTGGTCTAGACTGGCGTAGACGGTGGTTTTGATCTCTTCGTCAGCAACATCGAGAACTTCGGCGACTTCCTGGGCGTCTAGGCCCTTCACGATCTGCTCAACGTCGCTGGCGGTCAGGTCTTCGATGTAATCGGCACGGATGTCCTCATCGACTTCGGCCAGCACCTCGCCAAGCAGTGCCTCCGGAATATACTCCCACAATCGATCACGGGTTTTGGCGGGAAAAGACTCAAGGGTGCGCGCAATCGCCAAAATATCGAGCTCATTAAACAGCTCGTTTAAGGCGGCTGTATCTTCTTCGTCTAGTAACTTTTGAAGATAGAGCAGCTGCTCCTCGGTGTTGGTGTATTTCTCTTCATCGCGCATAGAGTCCATCCTTTGGGGAATTAATTTTTAACACAACTACTTGAAAGCGCTTGATGGCTCACTATGAATCTTAGCGATAGCCTGGGTTGAAAGCCATGCAGGCTTATTGACCGGCATAATTAAGGAGAGCGTAGTGACGCATGGTGGCTGATGAGCTTATCCGCAGCATTATTCATATAGCGCCTGCCATCGAACCGTCATTAAAAAGTCGCTTACCCGTCATACATATTTCATTTTGCGCTACTAGCCTCTTCAAAAAACCGTTATGACCATGTCCATGACTACGAGGGGCTCCATGAGCAAGGAAATCGAAGATCACCGCTTGTTTAACCACAGCCATAACCAGCCATTTGCCGAGGTACTGGCTCAGCACGTCTCCCGGCGCGACGTAATGCGGGGCGGCCTGGGGTTGGCGGCGGCTTCTATGCTGGGGTTTGGCGGTGCGGCTCAAGCACTCGCAGGCGAACAGGCGAAGACGCCACTAACCCTCGCGTTTGAAGCGGTGCGTGGTTCTCGTACCGACGCCATCGTTGTGCCGGAAGGATACGTGGCTCAAGTGTTAGTGCCCTGGGGCACGCCGCTGCAGGCAGGCCAAGAGTGGCAGGCTGACCAACCCATGACGCCCGAGCGCCAAGCGACAAGTGTGGGCATGCACCACGACGGCATGGCCGGTTTTGCCCTGGATGCGGATAACGCCTCGCGCCGTTTTGTACTGGCACTGAATAACGAATACATCGACCAAGATGCGCTGTGGGCACCCCAAGGTGGACCGACCAATGCCGAAGCGGGCGCGCGCCCAGCGGACGAGTCACGCACTGAAATCAACGCCCATGGCGTGACGATCGTCGAAGTAGAGAAAGACGCCAGCGGCCAGTGGTCTCATGTTGCCAACTCGCCCTATAACCGCCGCTTCACCAGCGCCACGGTGATGGATCTCGCCGGCCCCGTGGCGGGTAGCGACTACGTAAAAACCCAGTTCTCCCCTGACGGCACGCAAACCCGCGGCACCAACAACAACTGCGGTAACGGCGTGACGCCCTGGGGCACCTATATCGCCTGTGAAGAGAACTGGCCCGATATCTTCGTCAACCGTGGCGAGCGCTTCCAAGATGATGCGCGCATCGGTATTCCTACGGATAAAAGCCGCTATGGCTGGGATACCTCAGCGGGCGACGCCACCGAGCAGAACGGTGAGTTTGCGCGCTTTGACATCACTCCACGCGGTGAGCGTGCCGAAGATGACTACCGCAACGAGGCACGTACCTTCGGCTACCAAGTAGAAGTCGACCCCTACAGCGGCGCCCGAGCGGTGAAGCGCACGGCGCTGGGGCGTTTTCGCCATGAGGGGTGCTGGCTGGGTAAACTGGAAGCAGGCAAGCCCATTGTGTTCTATTCAGGCCACGATGCCCGTAACGAGTATGTCTATAAGTACGTCTCTGATGCCGCCTGGGATCCCGCCGATGCCAACCGCCCCGGCGCAGAGTACGACCGCCTCGCCATTGGCAGTAAATATATGGATAACGGCACGCTCTATGTCGCCCGCTTCCATGCCGATGGCAGCGGCGAGTGGCTGCCCTTAACGCCGAATGCTAAGACACAGGATGGCCGCATGTTGGCCGCTGCGCTTGGCCTAGCCGAGAACGACTTGGCAGGCATCATCATCAACACCTGCGATGCCGCCGACCTGCTGGGCGCCACGCCAATGGACCGCCCCGAGTGGGCCACGGTAGACCCGGCCTCGGGTGAGGTGTATCTAACGCTCACCAATAACACCCAGCGCAGTGAAGAGGACAGCGATGCCACCTTCACCAACGACGGAAGCGAGCTTGCCCAGCCGGGCGTTGGCTTCGCTACCGCCCCTGCGAACGCCGCGAACCCCCGCGCCAATAACGAGGCCGGGCACGTGATTCGTTGGCGGGAGAGCCGCTTGCCCAACGCCTTCACCTGGGAGGTGTTTGTGTTTGGCGCAGCTGCCGATGACGCCGATAACCACTCCGGGCTAAACGAGATGAACCAGTTTGCCAGCCCCGATGGCCTGTGGTTCGACGAGCGTGAAGGCGGCCAAGGCATTCTCTGGATTCAGACCGACAACGGCTATGAAGGTGTTACCGAGCACACCAACGACCAGCTACTGGCCGTGGTGCCCCAGGGGTTAGAGGATATTCGCGGTACGGGGCCGGTGATCAACAGTAGCAACCAGCAACAGCTCAAACGCTTTGCGGTGGGCCCGAACGGCTGCGAAGTTACCGGTATCTTTGCCACGCCGGATAAAACCGCGTTGTTCATTAATATTCAGCACCCCGGCAATTGGCCAGCTGATGCTAATGCGTTGGTGCAAGACGCCACTGCGGCGGCGAGTGGACAAGTACGCCCGCGTGCCGCCACCGTGGTGATTCAGAAACGTGATGGTGGGCCTGTGGGGGTGTAAGTCGCCCCGCCCACCATAGCGGTAATGCAGAGCGTCATTGCCATTCTAAGGGCGTCGAGCCATCTTCAGGCTCGACGCCTTTTATCGCTATTTCTCCTCATGCGGTGTTTCCTGTTGCCGGGCTTCCAACACCTGAATGGCATCTTCCTGCAGGGGCAACTGGCTAGCCCAGAGAATATCTTCACGGCAATGGCCAATATCCCGTAATACGTTGTCGTCGTAAGCCAGCAGGGGCAACACGTGGCGGCGGAAGAGTTGTCGGCGTCGGTAGCGCCACCAACGCATTTCAAGCCGGTGAATCAAGGTCAATGACGGCATCGCGGGCATATAAAATTCCAGCTTTGGCGGTTTGGGGGGCGGGGGCAGCTGGCTGGCTCTATTCCAGGCGTATTGAGCATGTCGGGTAGGGTTGTTGTCTTTCATCGCACACCTCCAACGTACACCTAATTTCCAGTGGCATTACGCCTGCTGGAAGGGTGTCATGTATGTTAATAAGAAGGAGGGTCGCGACCTCTGATCACTAGCTTGATGTTCAACCTTGGATCAATCAAACGAAAAGAATTACACTGTGCCTTAAGTTTTTCTGAAAGGTGCTGTGATGAATCAGTTCACTGGTGCGGAGACTAACCGGGCCGCTTTGCCATTACTGGATAGCGAGGTGCTGCGTACCTTTGTAACAATTGCGGAAAGTGGCAGTTTTACTCGCGCTGCCCAGCAATTGTTTCGGACTCCTTCCGCGCTGAGCATGCAGATCAAACGCCTGGAAGAGATACTGGGTCAAAACCTATTTGTGCGTGAAGCGCGCCAGGTGCGATTGACGGCAGAGGGGGAAGTGCTGCTTGGCTATAGTCGGCGGTTGTTGAAACTCAATGCTGAGGCAGTGACTCAATTCTTGGCGCCGGCACTGGAAGGACGTGTAGGCCTGGGCATAACCGATGATGTTGTCTGGCGTGTACTGCCCACCGTACTGGCCCAGTTTGCCCGCTCTCATCCTGCCGTGCAGGTCGATGTGATTGTTGGCCGCAGCGTAGAGCTGCTCGCAAGATTGGATGAGTCGGAACTTGATCTGGCTCTGGTGATGGCGGGAGAGCCTGGGCAGGCGACGCGTGGCGAGATTGTGCATAGCGAGCCGCTGGTATGGGCGGGTCGTGAAGATGGTGTTGCCGTACAGCGTACGCCGCTGCCGGTGACCCTGGCTCAACAGGGTTGTGCATGGCGTAGAATTGCACTCCAGGCACTGGATAGCGCTGGGGTGAATTATCGAATTGCCTACTCCTGCGACCACTGTGCCGGGCAAGAAGCCGCCATGTTGGCGGATCTGGCCATTTCACCGTTTCCAAAAAGCTTAATTCGTTCCCCGCTCAAACGTCTCACTCACGATTTGCTTCCCCCGCTGGGCGATTATCAGGTAGCGCTGGTTAAACGGCCTGGCAGTGGCGATGCCAGCGAAGTGTTGGCCGAGCGGGTGGTGGAGGCTTTTCGTGAAGGATGAGCTGACGTCATTATTGATTCGGAATGATTGCAAAATCGGCTAACGAGGTGCCTTTATCAACTCGCTGTCATCTTCATAGGTGAGGTTGGTTTCCCAGCTTTCGCTGCTGGTGGCTATCGCCGCATGGATACCAGCGGTGTCGCCTGCTTTGAAAGCCGCATAGATAGCTTTATGGTCCTTCAGTGCGGTTTCGGGTAGTGAGCGCATGGAAGTTTCCAATGCGGCTTCGATTAGTTGCAGTAAGGTTTCCCCGACGCGGATGGTCATGGGGTTATGGGTGCTGTGCAGAATGGCGCGATGGAAGGCTATATCGTGCTTTGAAGTCTGAGCGCCCGCGCGGATGGCCTCTTCCATGGCGTCGATACTCTGCTGAATACGCTGATGATCCTCTGCCGTTGCCCCGTTCATTGCTTGAAGCGTATAAGCCGGTTCGAACATGCGGCGAAACTCCAGCACATCTCGCGTCATGCCTCGTGCCAGGATCATCCCAAACGCCATAGGATCCACTAGCGGTGTGCCTGGTTCACGGCGAATAATGGTACCTTGACCTCGTTTTACTTCCACAATTCCAATGGCTTGTAGCATTTTAATGGCTTCGCGGACGCTGGATTTTCCAATTCCTAAGCTTTGGGTTAGCTCCGTCTCTGAGGGCAGGTAATCACCGGGCTTCAGGTCACCACGTATCAAAGCGCTTTTTATGCGTTCGAGAAGTTGTAGTGCTACAGAACTGCGCTCCATTGAATCCCCAAAAGGCGGTTTGTTCGAGAAAGTGGTCTCGTACTGGTGTTTCAAACTCATGTAGGCCTCGCGTGACTCATGGATGTCTATCCCATTCTATCAATGCCTTAAGCCTAGCGGCTCCAGGCGTTTGCTTGCATATATTTAAAAAGAATATGTTTATCTTGTTTTTGTTTTACAACTTGCCTTGATTAAGGTTTGTTTTTGGAGCTAGCATGATATCAGACATCTGATGTCTGGTGTTTAGGTAGACCCAAGCACGCTGAAGCGAGAATTAGCATGACGAAGAAGCGCATAGTGGTACTGACAACTGGCGGCACTATTGCTAGCAAGCCTAGCGAGTCAGGTCGTAGTGAATCAGGTGCATTGAGCGGTGAACATTTGCTCAGTCAGGTAACGTTACCGCAGGGCGCTGATATCACGTTAGAAGTGGTATCAATCCTACAGAAGCCCAGTAATGCGATTACCCTCTCTGACCTTGCTGAGCTTTATCGTCATGGCCGGGAGGCGTTAGACCGTGAAGAGGTCGATGGTTTAGTGATCACCCATGGCACCGATACGTTAGAAGAAACAGCGTATTTTCTCTCGCTGACATTACCCATTGATAAGCCTTGCGTGATCACTGGCTCTCAGCGGGCGCCCCACCAATTAGGCACTGATGCTTTTAAAAATATTTGTGATTCAGTTGTAGCAGCGGCAGATGACCAATTGCGTCAGTTGGGCTGCGTAGTGGTATTTAATGAGTCGATCTTTGCAGCGCGCTACGCACGCAAGGTAAATAGTTTTCAACTGAATGGTTTTGAAGCCCCAGGCGTAGGGCCAATGGGTTATGTCGATGGTCGTCGGGTGAAGCTTTATTACACGGCTGCGGCGATCACTTCACCCATGACGGGATGGGACTTCCCGTTACCCAGAGTTGACCTGCTTCCCGCCTATTTGGATGCCTCTCCGGCGTTACTAAAAGCCTGTATTGAGAGTGGGGCAAAAGCTGTTGTGATTGATGGTTTGGGGCGTGGTCATGTGCCTCCAAGTTGGGTGGCTCCGATCAAAGAGCTGATTAACGCGGGTGTCCCCATAGCGATAGTCAGTAACTGCGCTCAAGGACCGGTAAACACTAGCTATGAATTTAGCGGCAGTTTAGCCGACTTAGCGTCGGCTGGAGTGCTAACGCTTAACGATATCAGTGCACGTAAGGCAAGGCTTGCCCTTGCCCTGTTACTGAGCAATACCCCAAGCGCAGCGCTAGGGGAGGCGATGGAGCGCATTATGACCTGAGCATCTATTTAATCCTGCTCAGGTCTCAGGAAACAAAAGAGCAATTCACCATAACTAAATAAGGTACTGGACATGAAACTAACATTAACGAAAGCCACACTCTCTGCTGCCATTGCAGTCGCTTCTTTAGGAGCTGCCCAGCTTCATGCAGCAGACTACACTTTCAGTTTCGCCCATGTGTTAATTGAAGACACACCTAACGGTCAGGCGGCGCTACGCTTTAAAGAAGAGGTAGAAGAGAAGTCAAACGGTCGTATTGCAATTAACGTATTACCTGCTGCGCAAGTGGGTGGTGACGTTGAGATTATTGAGCAGGTTCAAATGGGCCTAGTCGATATCGGTATTCCCCCAACTGCTACGCTGGGCAACTTTGAGCCACGCATGCAGATTTTGGATTTACCGTTCTTAATTGCCGATTACGACACCATGGTGGAAACCCTGGATGGTGAAGTAGGCCGTGAAATCCTCGATACCTTAAGTGGCCATAACATGTATGGCGTTAACTTCTGGGGCGCGGGTTTCCGCCATATCACTAACAATGATCGCCCGATCGAAACTCCTGAGGATATGGATAGCATCCGCATGCGTACCATGCAGGCGCCTATCATCATCTCCACCTATGAAAACCTGGGCGCTAACGCCACCGCAATGGCCTTCACCGAGGTTTACAACGGCCTGCAGCAAGGCGTGGTGTCGGGTCAGGAAAACCCACTGGCCAATATCTATACCATGCGTTTCCATGAGGTGCAGGATTATCTCTCGCTAACCAATCACGCTTACCACGCCTATGCTGCAGTAATGAATCAGGACTCCTGGGACTCGCTGCCGGAAGATCTGCAGGCGGTCATGCTGGAAGCTTTCGATAACGGTCGAGACACTTCCCGTGAGCTAACACTGCAGGACGAAGAAACCATCTTGGAGGAGATTAAAGACGAAATTGCGATCAACGAACTCACCTCAGAGCAGCGTGACGCCTTTATTGAAGCCAGTATGCCAGTGCATGAAGAGTATGAAGATATCGTTACTACGGAGCTGCTACATAAAGTTTATGACGCAGTAGGTATCGAGTATTAAGTCTAAGCTTTATCAATAAAGCTGTTCTCTGCTGACCCATTAGGGGTGTGGATATCTCATGTTCGAAGCGCTCAACAAATGTCTTGATCGCTTGGAAAGTGTGGCGATGGTCGTTTTCATGTCGATTGCGACCATCCTCACTACCATCCAAGTCGTGTATCGCTACGGCTTTAGCGGTTCGCTATTTTGGGCTGAAGAAGTCGTTATTTACTCCATTATCTGTATGAGTTTTGTAGGCGCCAGTATGGGTGTGCGCCATGGCACGCATATTTCGGTGGATGTGCTGAATGCCATTGCCTCGCCCGCTGTGAACCGCTGGCTGCACATGATCGCAGCACTGATCGGTATCGTCTTCGCTGGCTTCATGACCTATTACGGCTTTGTCCTCTATTTCAGCACACTGGACCGTGGGCAATTAACCGCTGCACTTCGCCTGCCGATGGCATGGTTCTATCTGCCGATAGGCGTATCCGGTGTTCTGCTGATTCTGCGTTATCTATGGGTCATCAATGAAGTTTGGAAAAAGCCTCCGGTGAGTCTCTCCGAAGAGCTTGTGGCTGAGTCGGATAAGCTCATTTAACCCTGGAGGGCGACCATGATTACTGCTTTATTACCGATCTTTTTTGCCGTTCTACTGCTTGGGCTACCCATCTTTGCTTCCTTGGCATTGGCGGTGTTTCTTGCGATTGAATTCTTTGGCGCCACCAATCCTGTCATCGTGCCGATGCGCATGTTTACCGGCATGAACAACTTTTCGCTGATGGCAATTCCGTTTTTTATTCTGGCGGCGGAGCTGATGCGGATTGGCGGGCTTTCCGACCGGTTGATCAATCTTGCCAAGGCGTTGGTAGGGTGGGTGCCAGGCGGCTTGGCAGCGGCCACGGTGCTGTCATGCCTCTTCTTCGGGGCCATTTCCGGTTCAAGCCCTGCCACGGTGGTGGCGATTGGCTCGATCATGTTCCCGGCGCTTGTCGCTGCTGGCTACGATAAGCGCTTTGCGATTGGGTTGATAGCCACTGCCGGTACTTTGGGGCCGATCGTGCCGCCGAGTATTGCGTTGATTATCTACGGATCAGTGACCGGTACTTCGGTGGGACGGCTGTTTGCAGCAGGTCTGCTGCCCGCCATTGTGATTGCCTCTATTCTCATCGCCTACTGCATCGTCTTTAGCAGCCTCAAAGGCTATGAACGCGCGCCTTTTCCTTCGCTGCGGCAAATTTTAGTCGCCTTTAAAGATGCTGCCTGGGGCCTTGGACTGCCGGTAATTCTGCTGGGGGGCATTTATAGTGGCGTCTTTACTCCGACCGAGTCGGCGGCGGTCGCCTGCGTATATGGCCTGTTTGTCGGCATGGTGGTCTATCGCACCATTAACGTAACGGAACTGGTGGGAACGCTACGAAGCTCTGGTTTGATTTCCGCGACGCTGCTGCTGATTACGGCGGGTGCCTCTGCTTTCTCTTGGCTGCTCGCCATTACCGGTACGCCCAGTCAGTTGGCAGGTGAGGTGCTGTCTTGGACTGACGATCCGTTTCAGGTCATGGCGCTGTTTAATGTCGTGATGATCGTTGCTGGCTTCTTCCTCGACAGCGCCTCCGCCATCATCGTGCTCTCGCCGCTGCTGCAGCCTATTGCGGCCCAGGTGGGCGTGGACCCGGTGCATTTTGGGGTGGTCACGCTGATCAACTTCTCAGTAGGGATGATTACCCCGCCGGTCGGGTTGAACCTATTCGTTGCCATGGCGATATCTAAAATGTCGCTGCAGGAAGTTTTTAAGGCCTGCCTGCCGCTGATTGGTTTGATGTTGATAGCGCTGATTATCATCACTTACGTTCCATGGCTAAGCACTTGGCTGCCCTCGCTGATTTATTAATAAATCGCTTGAATACGTTAGTTAATAAGGACAACGAACCATGAGCAAAACGATTGAACAAGCGGTGGCAGAGCAGGGCCTTATGTTACCGGCGATTCCAACACCGCGTGGCCTGTTTCTGCCCTGGTCCCGGTTAGGCAACCAATTGTTTTTAGCGGGCCAGATCTGTGAGCGTGACGGTGATGTTCTCTATCCTGGCAAGGTGGGGGGTGAGTTCGATCTTGAAACCGGAAAACTAGCGGCCCAGGCGTGCGCTTTGAACCTCTTGGCTGAATTGAGCGATGCTGTCGATGGCGACTTCTCCCGCGTGGTGCGCTGCGTGCGCATGAATGGCTTCGTCAATGTGGCGCCGGGCTTTCACGATGTGCCGCTGGTGATCAACGGGGCATCCGAGCTTTTTGTCGCGCTCTTTGGCGATGCAGGGCGTCACGCTAGAACCGCCATCGGAGTCGCGACACTACCCGGTAATGCGGCGGTGGAAGTCGAAGCTATTTTTGAAGTGCGTTAAGCACCCACAAAGGTACGTAAAGCATGCAGGATTCACCCATTTTTCTACCGTTGCGTGAGCAGCGAGAGCGGCTTCGGGCGGGCACGCTGACGGCTACCGCGTTGGCCGAAGCGGCAATCGCTGCTTATCAGCAGCGCGGCCAACATGACCATGCCTACCTCACTTGGAACGGCGAGCAGGCACTGGCAATGGCAAAAGCTGCCGATGCGGTGCTCGCCCAAGGTGGTGATGCGGGGGCACTAATGGGCATGGCGGTATCGATCAAGGATATCTACGCCGTGACGGGGCTTCCGACTTATGCAGGCTCTTCCCAACGCCTGCCGAAGCGCTGGGAGCGTCCCGGCCCGGTGGTGAGCACGCTATTAAAACAGCTGCCTTCTGTGATGGGTAAAACCCACACCGTTGAGTTTGCCTTTGGTGGACTGGGCACCAACGCCCACTGGGGAGCACCGCGCAACCCGTGGGATGCACGTCAGCACCGCACGCCTGGTGGCTCCAGCTCAGGCGCGGGTGTTTCGTTAGTGGGTGGCACGGCAAGCTTGGCGTTAGGCACTGATACCGCCGGTTCAGTGCGTATTCCTGCCTCTATGACGGGTGTAGTTGGCTTGAAAACTACCGCCGGGCGCTGGTCGACCGAGCAGATTGTGCCGCTTTCAAGTACGCTGGATACCCCAGGATTACTGGCGCATCGGGTCGATGACCTTGCCTTTGCGTTTGATGCACTGGATGGCAGCCTTTGCGGTCAGAATGATCGAGTACCAGCAACACCTATGCTTGCCGGTTTGACCTTTGGGGTGCCGGAAACGTTTTTCTGGGACGATTGCAGCCCAGGTGTCGCGGAAACCGTTCGTGCTGCGATTAAGCGGCTGGAGGCTGCAGGGGCGCGGATAGTCACGTTGGAACTGCCTGGGATTGACGAGGCGTATGAGTTGTTCAAGCTAGGTGGCGTGGCGGCGGCAGAGCTAGCATCGTTTCTAAAGACGGAACTGCCCGAGATGATTGACTCCCTGGACCCTAACGTCGCCGCTCGCGTCAAAGCGGCAGATGATATGCCCGCCTGGGAGTATGTACGTCGTCGCACGATTTTGGACTCGCTCTATCAATCGGCTGCCGTTCGCATGGCAGATGTCGATGCGGTCCTGACTCCCACGGTAGCGATTACCCCGCCCACTATCGAGAGTCTTGAGCCGGCAGGCGCCTACCCCAAAGCCAACATGCATGCTCTGCGAAACACGGTGATCGCTAATTTTTTAGGCCTATGTGCCTTAACGCTGCCGGTTGG
>Ga0208337_1000186_pt1 | contig 12820 bp, 10 predicted proteins | sample DeeseametaMP0371_FD_184213 | JGI IMG/M metagenome (GOLD analysis project Ga0208337, IMG submission 184213) | Marine microbial communities from the Deep Atlantic Ocean - MP0371 (SPAdes) | ecosystem: Environmental > Aquatic > Marine > Oceanic | place: East of Porto Seguro, South Atlantic Ocean... | reverse complement strand
TTTGCTTGAAAGGGCAATTTCTAATTTTATGCTTGATTGCCACACTAAGGAATTCGAGTATCAAGAAATATCACCTCCATTAATTGTTACAGATAGCGCTATGTTTGGGACGGGGCAACTCCCAAAGTTTGAAAGTGATCAATTTGAAATTAAATTAGAAGATGAAAAATCTAAAAAATTTTTAATACCTACAGCTGAGGTTATTCTGACAAATATAGTTAGAGAATCATTTTTAAAAAAAGAGGAATTGCCTTTAAGACTGGTAGCTTCAACAGCATGTTTTAGAAAAGAGGCTGGTAGTTATGGAAAAGACACCAAAGGAATGATGAGGCAACATCAATTTTATAAGGTTGAACTTGTTAGTATCGTAGAACCAAAAAAATGTCTTGAAGAATTGGATAGGATGACCAACTGTGCCCAGCAAATTTTGAACAAACTAAAACTCCCTTATAGAGTGGTTATGTTATCCACTGGAGACATGGGGTTTAGTGCTGAAAAAACTTATGATTTGGAGGTTTGGATCCCTTCTGAGAATAAATACCGAGAAATTTCAAGTTGCTCTTCTTGTGGTCAGTTCCAAGCAAGAAGAATGAAAGCTAAGTACAAAAACGAAAAAAACGATTCAGATTTTTTAGGAACATTAAACGGATCTGGCTTAGCTGTTGGAAGAGCATTAATTGCTATTATGGAAAATTATCAACAAAAAGATGGAAGTATCATAATTCCGGAAGTTCTAAGATCTTATATGCATGGAGAAGATCGTATAGGTTAATTTTTATTGTTTATTTTTTTTATTTAGTATAAGCATAGTACAAATTTAGGAGTAAATATGTCGGGTTCAGGTTTTGCACAGTTCATCCCATTAATTTTAATTTTTGTTATTTTTTATTTTTTTCTTATAAGGCCTCAGCAAAAAAAAGTTAAAGAACACAAACTGATGGTTACGGCTTTAAAAAGAGGCGATGAAGTAGTTACTTCAGGAGGTATTGTAGGTAAAATTGAAAGAGTGCTGGGTGATGATAAAGTAGATATATTAATTTCAGAAAATGTAACTGTTCAAGTCGTTCAATCAACAATACAAAGTTTATTAAGCACATCTGATACAAAAAAATAATTATATTTTGTGTTATATTTTTCAAGAATTAAATTATTTATAATATATTCAATCATAGTTATTTTATCTTTTTTTTCATTTATAAATTTTATCGATAATAAAGAAAATTTTATTCTATCAAAAAAAGTTAAGCTTGGTTTAGATCTTCAAGGGGGATCATATTTATTATTGGAAGTTGACTCTAAGCCAATTATAAATCAAAATTTGCAACACAAACTTCTTAGTTTAGGAAAATATTTTAAAAAAAATAAAATAAAATACCAAAATTTAAAACTAATAAATCAATCAATCAATTTTCAAATAAATGCTGAGGATATAGAAAAATTTGAGAAATTTTTATTAAATAAGGATAATTCGATTAATATTTATTACAATCAATATAGATCATATGAAATGAATTATTCTCTTGAAGATAACAGAGTTAAATTAGAATATTCAAAATTTGGTTTGATTGAAATAAAGAATTCTGCCTTAGATCAATCGTTAGAGATAGTTAGAAGAAGGATAGATGAAGTTGGAACTAACGAACCTACCATTATAAGAAGGGGTAACGATAGAATCTTAGTTGAACTACCTGGCCTAGATGATCCTAATAGAATTAAGAAACTTTTGGGAAAAACAGCCAATTTAACTTTTAGACTTGTTTCTGAAAGTGAAGATGACTTTGGTTCGGAATTTTTATCTTATGAAGATAGCGAAGCACAGCTAAGTGTTAGCAAAAGGGTTGTATTAAGTGGAGATAATCTAATCAAGGCACAACCCAGTTTTGATAATCAAAATAATCAGAATACTGTCAATATTTCCTTGGATAGGGCAGGTGCTAAAAAATTTGCAAGAGCAACAAAAAATAATGTTGGAAAAAGATTAGCTATAATTTTAGACAATAAAATTATTAGTGCGCCAGTTATTAAAGAAGCTATATTGAGTGGTAATAGTGTAATTTCAGGAAATTTCACATTTCAATCTGCCACTGATTTAGCTTTACTACTTAGATCTGGAGCTTTACCAGCACCTTTAACGATCATTGAGGAAAGAACAGTCGGGCCTGACCTGGGTGAAGATTCAATTAAAGCTGGAGCTATTTCTTTAGCAATAGGATTTTTGTTAGTTATGATCTACATGTTATACAAATACAGAAAATTAGGAATCATTGCTGATCTTGCATTAATTATTAATCTTATACTTTTAATTGGTATTTTAACAGTTTTGGAAGCAACATTAACCTTGCCCGGGATAGCTGGAATTATTCTGACAGTAGGTATGGCTGTCGACGCCAATGTTTTAATTTTCGAAAGAATAAAAGAGGAAATGGTAACTGAAAAATCTATTATTCATGCATTTGATATGGGTTACAAAAATGCACAATCGGCGGTGTTAGATGCAAATATCACTACTTTAATATCAGCAGTTATACTTTTTTTCTTGGGATCAGGTCCGGTAAAAGGATTTGCTGTTACACTAGGAATAGGTATTTTAACTACCTTATTTTCTGCTTATTTCTTCGCACGCCATCTTTCATCTCTTTATGCAATGAAAAACAAGGATAAACAAATTGTATTATGATTTTTAAAATATCTAAAGATATAAAATTTTCAAACTTTTACAAAAAAATGAATATTTTTTCATATATTTTAATTTTTTTATCTATTTTAGTACTTTTAATTAAAGGATTGAATTTGGGAGTTGACTTTAAAGGAGGAACTTTAATTGAGGTTAGAACGGAAAATTCAATAACAATTATTGCCGAGATAAGAGAGTCACTTTTAAAAATGAATTTAGGGGACGTTACCGTAAAAAAATTTGGTAAGGAAAATGATTATTTAGTAAAAATTGAAATAACAAAATCTGATGATGAAAACTTTATCAAATCAATCAATGATAAATTGTCTGCAGATTTAGGCTCTGCTGTTAATTTTAGGCGAGTGGAGAATGTTGGTCCAAAAGTTAGCAATGAATTACTGAGAGCAGGTTTATTGGCCATTAGTTTATCTTTGGCTGCAATGTTGTTTTACATTTGGATTAGGTTTGAATGGCAATTTAGTTTGGGTGCTATTATAGCCTTAATACATGATGTTATAATTACTGTGGGAATTTTTTCTTTTTTAGCTTATGAAGTTAATTTATCAATTGTAGCTGCGGTTTTAACTATAGTTGGTTATTCAATGAATGATACAGTTGTAATATTTGATCGTATAAGAGAAAATTTAAAAAAATATTCAAAGATATCAATTACAGAAATTTCTGATCTTTCAACCAACCAAACATTATCTAGAACCTTAATTACTTCAGTTACTACATTGTTAGCATTATTCTCTATCTATATTTTTGGAGGTGCAATACTAAAAGGTTTCTCTTTTGCTATGATTATTGGTGTTATTGTTGGTACTTACTCATCTATATTTGTCGCTACACCAATATTAAATTATACAAATGTTAATCAAAAAACTGTTTTAAAAGAGGATACGGAAAATAATTAGTATAGGTTTTGAGCCATCACCATACATAATAACATCGGTAGTGACAATAAAGTATTTGTTCTAGAAGCTATCAACGCTTTTTTTGCTGATGTAGCTTTTTCTTCAGGTGGTACCTCCACAATTCCCAGAACTTTTTTTTGATTTGGCCAAATAATAACCCAAACATTAAAGGCCATGATTAAACCTAACCACATTCCAATGCCGATAGCTGTGTTTTTTCCTCCACCGCTACCAATACCAAGAGCCAATGCTTCATGTATGTAACCATTTAAATAAGCAACTATAAGTCCAGTTATTATCGTTGATAAAGCAGCCCATCGGAACCAAAAAAGAACTGCTGGTGCTATTACCTTAGTAATTGCTGGTTTTTGTTCATCTGGGATTTTTGGCATGCTTGGTATTTGAACAAAATTAAAATACCATAACAAACCAATCCACATAACTCCTGAAACGACATGTAAATAACGAAACAACCAACTCCAAAAAAGTTGATCAATAGTCAAGTCTCCTGCAAAAAATAAGTAAACAAATAGTAAAATAGCAATAGCTATCGATAGATGAATTGTTTTTGATAGAGATTGTAATATTGACACCATTGAATAATTATATCATCTTTTACATTAAAACTAAGCTGTTTTTTTAAATTTAGTGTTTATAATATTTTTTAAAAAATTGCCCGTATAACTAGAAGAAATTTCACTGATCTTTTCAGGGTTCCCTTCCGCGATGATTTGACCACCATTTATCCCTCCATCAGGCCCCATGTCAATTATCCAATCAGCAGTTTTTATTACATCCAAATTGTGTTCTATAACTACTACTGTATTTCCTTGAACTACAAAAGTTTGTAGAATTTCCAGTAATTTCTTAATGTCGTGCGCATGTAAACCAGTGGTAGGTTCATCTAAAATATACATAGTTCTACCAGTTGATCTTTTTGATAATTCTTTAGCCAATTTAATTCTTTGAGCTTCTCCACCAGATAAAGTAGTTGCCTGCTGTCCTATTTTTATGTAGCCAAGACCAACTTTTTTTAAGGTAAGCAATTTAATTCTTACAGCTGGTATATTTATAAAAAAATCACAGCCTTCATCTACAGTCATATTTAATATGTCAGCAATATTTTTATTTTTATATTTGATTTCCAATGTCTCACGATTGTATCTGCTCCCTTTACAAACATCACAGGCAATATAAACGTCTGGTAAAAAATGCATCTCATAGGTTATAACACCATCACCTTCGCAAGATTCACATCTTCCTCCTCTTACATTAAAAGAAAATCTCCCAACTTTATATCCTCTAGCTTTCGATTCAGGTAAATTTGCAAACCAATCTCTTATCGGACCAAAAGCACCAGTGTAAGTTGCTGGATTTGATCTAGGCGTTCTTCCAATTGGAGATTGGTCTATATCAATAATTTTGTCTATTTGTTCTACACCCTTATAATTTTTAAATGGTTTTGGTAATTTTCTAGATTTATTATTGTTAAGTATTAAGTTTAAAGCGTTATAGAGAGTGTGAAGTAATAATGTCGATTTACCACTACCAGATACTCCTGTTACGCAAGTAAATGTTCCTAATGGAATTTTTAGATTTACATTTTTTAAATTATTACCTGTGGCACCTAATATTTCTAAAAACCTTCCATTTTTTGCTAATCTTCTTTTGTAAGGAATAGGAATACTCTTTTTTTTAGATAAATAGTTTCCAGTAATGCTATTTTTATTTTTCAATATTGTTTCTAATTCACCTTGCTCTACTATGTAACCACCATTAATTCCGGCTTCAGGACCAAGATCAATGATGTGATCAGCGTTCTCTATTGTTTCTGTGTCATGTTCAACTACTATGACTGTATTACCTAAATCTCTAAGTTTTTTTAGTGCATTAATTAATTTAATATTATCTTTTTGATGTAAACCAATTGAAGGTTCATCCAAAACATATAATACTCCTGTTAATCCCGATCCAATTTGTGAAGCCAACCTTATTCTTTGAGATTCTCCGCCGGACAACGTTCCAGATTCTCGTGATAATGTTAAATAATCTAAACCTACATTTAGTAAAAAATCTAATCTTTCATTTATTTCTTTTAAAATATGTTGAGCAATTTTTTTCTCTTTTTCCTTAAGTATATTATTAAGTTTGGAGAACCATTTTTTTGCCTCAGATATAGATTTTGTTGTAACTTCACTTATGTTTAAATTATCTATTTTTACGCATAAAGCCTCATCTTTAAGCCTCATACCCTTACATTTTTCACAATCAGATTCACTTTGATATTGTGAGATTTCTTCTCTTTTCCATTCACTTTCAGTTTCTAAATATCTCCTTTCTAAATTATTAATTACACCCTCAAAGGTTTTTTTAGTGGAGTATTTTTCATAACCATCATCATAGGTGAACTTAATTTCATCATCATTAGAACCGAAAAGAATTATATCTTTTATTTCTTTAGAAAGTTTTATCCACTTTTCATCTAGAGAAAATTTATAGTGCTTTGATAATGATGCTAATGTTTGAGCGTAATACAAGGTAGTTGATTTTGCCCATGGTTCTATTGCACCCTCTGCTAGACTTTTCTTACTATTTGGAACCACTAAATTTGGATTAACATTTAGATTTATTCCAATACCCTCACATTCCTCACAAGCTCCATAGGGGCTATTAAATGAAAATAATCGTGGTTCTATTTCTTCAATTGTAAAACCACTTTCCGGACATGCAAATTTTGATGAAAATATAATTTTTTCTATTTTTCTATATTTTTTGGGGAGAGTCTCATTTTCGTATTCTATAAATAATAACCCATCAGAAAGATTTAAAGCAGTCTCAACTCCTTCGGCTAATCTGTTACCCAATTCATTATTTATAATTATTCTATCTACAACTATGGATATTTCGTGTTTGATTTTTTTATTTAACTCAGGAAATTCATCAATATTATAATATGTGCCATCTACTTTTATCCTTTGAAAGCCTCTTCTTTTGTAACTTGCAATTTCTTTTTTATATTCTCCTTTTCTTCCTCTTACTATTGGAGCCAATAAATATATTGTATTTTTTTTGGGTAAATTTTTTATTTTATCTACAATTTCAGCTACGCTTTGAGATTTAATGGGTTTTCCAGTGAAAGGTGAATAAGGTGTTCCAGCTCGTGCAAACAATACTCTCATGTAATCATAAATTTCAGTAACTGTTGCGACTGTGGATCTTGGATTTTTTGAAGTACTTTTTTGTTCTATTGATATAGCGGGGCTTAAACCTTCAATTAAATCAACATTAGGTTTTTTCATTTTTTCTAAAAATTGTCTGGCATAAGAGGAGAGACTTTCGACATATCTTCTTTGACCTTCGGCATATATAGTATCAAAGGCTAAAGATGATTTTCCTGACCCGGAGAGACCAGTTATGACAACAAATTTGTCTTTCGGTATTTCAAGGGAAATATTTTTTAGGTTGTGTTCTTTTGCCCCTTTTATAACGATTTTTTTAAGCATATTTCCTGACAAGTATATCTAACCTATTAATAAAAAGATGGACATATGTTATATTTGTGAATATTAACAATTAATCTTTTAATAAATCTATAAATAATATGGCAGGAAGTCTAAACAAAGTTCTTTTAATTGGCCGATTGGGTGCTGATCCAGAAATAAAACAAATGGTAAGTGGTAAAAGTGTTGCCAGACTAAGTTTAGCCACCAGCAACACATGGAAAGATAAGAATACAGGAGAAAAGAAGGAAAAAACTGAATGGCATAGAGTTGTAATTTTCAACGAGGGTTTGGTAAATGTTGTGCAACAATATGTAAAAAAAGGAGCTCAGGTTTATATCGAAGGTCAATTAACAACTAGAAAATGGAAGGATGAAAAATCTGGCCTTGATAGATATTCAACCGAAGTGGTTCTGCAAGGATTTAATTCATCATTTAAAATACTAAGTAGTAAAAATAGTCAAATAGCCCATCCACAAGAAAATATTTCTGAAAAAAGTTCACTTCCAAATGATGAAAGTAATTTATCAAACGATTTGGATGATGAAATTCCTTTTTAAATTTAATGCAAAAGACAGAATCAAATTTAGTTAAAAATAATTATAAGCCAATTTTTGTTTATGATGAAATGAAAACGTCTTATTTATCATATGCAATGAGTGTAATAGTAAGTAGAGCCTTACCAGATGTTAGAGATGGATTAAAACCAGTTCATAGAAGAATAATTTATGCCATGTACAAAGGGGGCTTTGATTGGTCAAAACAGTACAGAAAATCAGCAAGAGTAGTAGGAGATGTTATCGGTAAATATCATCCTCATGGAGACCAAGCAGTATATGATGCTTTAGTAAGACTTACCCAAAATTTTTCAATGAGTTTACCACTAATAGATGGCCAAGGTAATTTTGGTTCTATTGATGGCGACCCACCTGCCGCCATGAGATATACGGAAACTAAATTGGCAAAGGTTTCGCAATTTTTAATTGATGATATAGAAAAAAATGTAATTGATTTTAGAAGTAATTATGACGAAAGTGAAAAAGAGCCGACTGTCTTACCATCTCAATTTCCAAATCTCCTAGTTAATGGAGCGGGCGGAATTGCTGTAGGAATGGCTACTAGTATCCCGCCACACAATTTGGGTGAAATTGTGGATGGAACAATAGCTTTTATAAAGAACAGAGATATTACTATTTCACAGTTAATGAAAAAGATTCCGGCTCCAGATTTTCCAACTGGAGGAATTATTATTGGTAAAGATAATTTAAAACAAGGATACAATAAAGGTAGGGGATCAATTAAAATAAGAGGTGAAATAGAAGAAGAAAGTTTAAAAAACGGAAGAGAACGTTTAGTAATAAAATCTATACCTTATCAAGTTAATAAATCAGTCTTAAATGAAAGAATAGCGGAGTTAGCCAGAGATAAAAAAATAGAGGGCATCACCGATATTAGAGACGAGTCTAACTATAAAGGAGTTAGAGTTGTAGTAGATCTTAAAAGAGATGTTGAACCCGAAACAATTAAAAGGCAGTTATATAAATTAACATCTGTAGAGACTTCATTTGGTTTTAATACATTAGCTATTGTTGATGGAAAACCCAAAATATTAAATTTAAAAGAATTTATATCTGAATTTGTAAATTTCAGAGAAAAAACTTTAACTAAAAAAATAAAATTTGATCTAAATAAAGCTTTAGAAAAAGTACATATTTTGCTAGGCATTTCCGTATCAGTTGAAAATATCGATTTAGTTATAAAAATTATAAAGAATTCTGACACTGTAGAGTTAGCAAAAAAGTCTTTATTAGCAAAAAAATGGAAAATTAACAAAACTAGTAAATTAATAAAACTTATAAAATCTAAAAAAGCTGGAAGTAGTTATACATTATCAGAAAATCAAGTCATGGCAATTCTTGAATTAAGATTGCAAAAATTAACAGCCTTTGGAATTGGTGAGATAGAAACGGAAATAAAAAAACTTTCTGCCTTAATTCAAGAATATGAGAAAATTTTAAAATCTAAAAAAGAACTATTTAATGTAATTATTAATGAATTAAATAAAATTAAAGAGAAATTTTCAGTAAAAAGAAGAACTAAAATAGCAGATATAGCTTTAAATTATAATATTGAAGAAACCATACAAAAAGAAGCCGTTGTAATTACAATTACTCATAAAGGTTATATTAAAAGAGGTCCTCTTTCTTCCTTAAAAATTCAAAAAAGAGGTGGAAAAGGAAAAGCAGGAATAAAAACTAGAGATGAAGATTATGTTGTACAAATTTTTACAGCAAATTCTCATACACCTATATTATTTTTTTCGACACAAGGACTTGTTTATAAACTAAAAGCTTGGAAAATACCTCAAGGCACAGCCTCTTCGAAAGGTAAAACTTTATTTAATCTTCTTCCACTTAAAAGTCACCAATCCATAAGTTCAATTATGCCTTTACCAGAAAATGAAAGTGAATGGAAAAAACTTTATGTAATATTTGCTACTTTAAAGGGAAAGATTAGAAAAAATAGTTTAGATGATTTTGCAAATATTCAGTCTACTGGGAAAATTGCTATGAAATTAGATGAAGATGATAAAATAATAGGTGTAAAAATTTGCAGATTAGATCAAGACATAATTTTAAGCACTCGACTAGGTAAATGTATAAGATTTATGTCTAAAAAATTAAGAATATTTAAAGGTAGATCATCTAAGGGTATTAAAGGTATAGAGTTAGGAACTAATGATAAGGTAATTACATTATCAGTTTTGGATGCTGTTGATATAAGTCCTAAAATTGCGAAAGATTTACTAAAAAACGGATCAACTGACAAAGCTAAAAGATCAGAAATAATTGCAAAACAAAAATATATATTATCTTTAACAGAAAATGGTTTTGGTAAAAGAACATCATTTTACGATTATAGAGTTACAAATAGAGGAGGAAAAGGGATTATCGGGATTGTTACTTCTTCTAGGAACGGAAATGTGGCCGCATCTTTTCCAGTAAACGAGGGTGATGAAGTTATTTTATCTACAGATAAAGGAAAAGTTATAAGATGTGCGGTCAAGGAAATTAGAACTGCTGGTAGAAACACTCTAGGTGTTAGAATTATTAAGCTTTCTGGCGAAGAAAAAGTTGTATCAGCAATTAAAATAGATGATAATTTTGATTAATTTTTGTCTATGAGTAAAATTGGTATTTATCCAGGAACTTTTGACCCTATTACAATAGGGCATATTGATATAATTAAAAGATCTTTAAAAATAGTTGATCGTCTAATTGTTGCTGTATCAAACGGTAATTCAAAAGATTATTTATTTTCTGAAGATGAAAGAGTTTCGATAGTAAAAAATTCACTCTACAAAGATTTAAAACTTAAGACTCAAAGAATAAAAGTACTATCTTTTTATAGCTTAACAACATCTCTATGTTCGAAACACAAAGCTACAATTATATTTAGAGGTTTAAGAGCCGTTTCAGATTTTGAAGATGAATTTCAATTGGCAGGAATGAATAGACAATTAAATAATAAAATTGAGACTGTGTTCTTAATGTCTGACCCAGATAATCAAGTCATTTCATCAAAGCTTGTAAAAGAAATAGCAAAATTAAATGGAAAGATTGACAAATTTGTAACAAAAAGTACCAAAAGAGCTTTAAAAGAAAAATATGATTAAAAAAATATTATTTTTTTTCATATTTACTTTATTTATCAACCAATCCCTTGCGCAGGAAAATATTATGATCTTAAAATTAAAAGATGGAGATGTTGTAATTGAATTATTTAAAGATATCGCTCCTAATCATGTTCAGAGATTCAAGCAGCTTGCTAAAGAAAAAAAATATGATGGTGTAGTTTTTCACAGAGTTATAGATGGTTTTATGGCACAAACTGGAGACGTGCAGTTCGGCAATTCTACATTAGCAGGTTTTGATATTAGACGAGCAGGTACTGGAGAATCAAAATATCCAGATTTAAAAGCAGAATTTAGTGATATACCACACGACAGAGGAACATTATCGATGGCTCGTTCTAGCGATCCAAATAGTGCAAATAGCCAGTTCTTCATTTGTTTTAAATCAGCTTTTCAGTTGGATAGACAATATACAGTTTTTGGAAAAGTAATTAAGGGCATGGAATTTGTTGATTTAATTAAAAAAGGAGAGGGTTCTAATGGACAAGTGAAGAATCCAGATAAAATTATAAGTTTGACTGCTAATTAATTCATATAAATTCATGTTTAAAGATAAATTTTCTTTCAATCTTTTGAAAGAAGATGGTGCAGCTCGCGTTGCTAAAATTAATACTCATAGAGGTGAAATAGATACTCCCACATTTATGCCTGTAGGTACTCAAGGTACAGTTAAATCAATTTTCATTGAGGATGTAATCTTGGCCGGTACTCAAATAATTTTATCAAACGCCTATCATTTAATGATTAGACCGGGTTCCAAAAGAATTAAAAGAGCGGGAGGTCTTCATGGGTTTATGAATTGCAAACTTCCAATATTAACAGACTCAGGCGGCTTTCAAATTATGTCATTGTCTAAGTTGGTTAAAATTGACAAAAAAGAAGGTGCAACATTTAAATCTCATGTTGATGGAAAAAAATTTGTCTTAAGTCCCGAGGAAAGCATTAGAATTCAAAAAGATTTAAATTCTGATATTTTGATGGTGTTAGATGAATGTCCTAAGCTTACTAATGATAAAAGTAAAATTAGTCAATCTTTACATCTTTCTCATAACTGGGCCGAAAGATCAAAAATTGAATTTGGTACTAATTCCAAAAAAGCCTTATTTGGAATTGTACAAGGTGGAATTTACAAAGATTTAAGATTAGAGAGTTTGGATAATCTAAAAAAAATTGATTTTGATGGTTATGCGCTTGGTGGATTAGCTGTAGGAGAAACCCAAAATCAAATGTTTAAAGTGCTCGATAATATTGTTTCTTTTATGCCGAAAAATAAACCACGTTATCTAATGGGAGTAGGTACTCCATCAGATATATTAGGTGCAGTTAAAAGAGGAATAGACATGTTTGATTGTGTAATACCTACCAGATCCGGAAGAACAGGATTAGCTTTTACATGGAAGGGAAGATTAAATTTAAGAAATTCAAAATATCAAAGAGACGATTCTCCTATTAATGAAAATATAAATATTAGAAATCTTAATGCTTATTCTAAGAGTTATATTAATCATTTAATCGGCTCTAATGAAATTTTAGCATCTATGATTTTAACCACAAATAATATAGTTTTTTATCAAGATTTAATGAAGAAAATTAGAGAAGCCATCAAAAATAATGCTTTTGATGTTTTTTATGAGAAATATATTAATGTAATTTAGTTCTTTAGACTATATGTACTTGAAAAAAATTAAAAAAAATATAGTAATACTATTTCTGGGGCCGTTAGCTCAGTTGGTAGAGCACTTCCCTTTTAACACATTGCACAACAAAAAAATCCAAGCTTAGTGGAAGGTTTTCGCCGGTAATTTCGAGTGTCCACCAAGTGTACACCAAAACTTTTGTGTAGTTCCGTATTCGTAAATTACACAACAATTATAGTTTGAAAAATTTATTGAATGGTTTATATAAGCACATCAGATTACTTGCATTTATACCGTTAATGTATATTTTGTAAGTCTGTGGGCCGTTAGCTCAGTTGGTAGAGCAATTCCCTTTTAAGGAATGGGTCACTGGTTCGAATCCAGTACGGCTCACCAAA
>Ga0208337_1000168_pt1 | contig 13391 bp, 13 predicted proteins | sample DeeseametaMP0371_FD_184213 | JGI IMG/M metagenome (GOLD analysis project Ga0208337, IMG submission 184213) | Marine microbial communities from the Deep Atlantic Ocean - MP0371 (SPAdes) | ecosystem: Environmental > Aquatic > Marine > Oceanic | place: East of Porto Seguro, South Atlantic Ocean... | reverse complement strand
GGCTAATTGCTGAATTGGGGGCTTCTCCGCCTGGGCCGTTTCCACCATCTTGACGATCTGCGACAGCACGGTGTCGGCACCGACTCGCGTGGCCCGGAAGGTAAGTGCACCGTTCTTGTTGATGGTGCCACCGACGACTTCGGAATCCCTCTGTTTGACGACCGGCACTGGCTCACCGCTGATCATCGACTCATCAACGTAGGAGTGACCCTCCTCAACAATGCCATCGACTGGAACACGCTCCCCTGGGCGAACCAAAATACGATCGCCCGTGACGACGGCGTCGATAGGCAGCTCGACGGTTTCATCCTCACGGATGACGCGGGCAGTTTTCGCCTGTAATTGCAGAAGCTTCTTGATAGCTTCGGAGGTGCGGCCCTTGGCAATGTGTTCAAAATAGCGACCGAGCAGAATTAACGTCACGATCACCGCCGCCGCTTCGAAATAGCTCACGGCGGTTCCGACGGGAAAGAGTCCGGGCACCAGCAGGGCGGCGACCGAATAGAAATAGGCAGCGCTCGATCCGATCATAACGAGGCTGTTCATGCCCGGATTAAAATGCCGGAGTTCGGCGAAGCCGACGCGATAGAAGCGTGCACCAGCATAGAACTGCACCGGTGTGGCCAATAACCACTCGACGCCCATCCAGCCGCGATGCGGCATTAGACTCGTCAAAAGCGTGTCAAAGGCGGGAATCATTTTCCCCATGGCGATGATAACCACCGGAATCGTAAATATTGCCGCGAGCACGACTCGGCGGCGAAGCTCGGCTCTCTCCCGGTCCTCGCTGTCCGTTGATGGCGGCGTATCGGTATCCTGTGGTTCATAGCCTGCTTCGCGGATGGCATGCTGAATACGCGGTAACGAAACGGCTCCCGGCAGGAAACGAACGAAGGCTTTTTGGGTGGCGAGGTTAACACTTACTTCCACCATGCCGGGCAGCTTCGTTAGCGTTCGCTCTATCCGAGAGACACACGATCCGCAACTCATGCCGGTGATGGGAATGTCGAGACTTTCCACCACCGGCTGATAGCCCGCCGTTTCAATGGCGTTGAGTAGGCTAGTGGTCGCGGTACCTGCTTCGACCTGGATAGCCGCCTTCTGTGCGGCGAGGTTCACTTGAGCGTTGATCACGCCTGGCTGCTGGCTGAGTGCGCGCTCCACACGCCCAACACAGGAAGCACAGGACATACCACGAATCTCGATATCGACGTTTTGCGCCATAATGAAGATCTCCTGTTATTTATTGACGACCCGATATGCGAGCTTGATTCCCCATGTTCGCTGTCGAGAAAGTGCTGATCATTCAGTCTGCTCAGCGATAGCTTCAACAATCGGGCAGCCTTCCTGCATAGGCCCTTCGCCTGCACACTCGCCCAGTGTTTTCGATAATACGGCTTCAATCCGCGTGAGGTGTTTGATCTGCTCGCGCACCTTGTGCAGCTTCTCCCCGGCGATGCGTTTAGCTTGCGCCCGGTCGCCATTAGCATCCTGAAGCATTAGCAGCTCCCGAATCTCTTGCAGCGTGAAGCCCCACTGCTTGGCATGGACGATAAACTGCAACCGATCCACAGCTTCCAGTGGGTAACGCCGATAGTTGGCATCGGTCCTCCTCGGAGGTGGCATAAGTTTCTCTTTTTCGTAGAATCGAATCGCCTGGCTAGCGACCCCGCTTCGTTCGGCAAGCTCGCCGATACTTAGTGTTTGCATAGCGTTACCTCACGACATTATTAATCTAAGCTTCTGGCAGCCTGACTCAACGAATCTACCGGTCGGGGCTCCTATTGCTCCGGTTGGCGCACGACCCTAAGGTAGGGCGTCTTGGTGTTCCAGCCTTCGGGAAAGTGTTGCCTAGCGTCATCATTCGATAGCGATGGCGAGATGATGACATCGTCACCGTTTTGCCAGTCAACGGGGGTGGCCACTTTGTGCTTGTCAGTTAGCTGAAGCGAATCGAGAACCCGCAGTATCTCGTCGACATTACGTCCTGTGCTGGGTGGATACGTCAAAGTGAGACGAATTTTCTTGTCAGAATCGATGATGAAGACCGTACGCACCGTCAGTTTGGGGTCGGCTTTGGGATGGATCATTCCATAAAGCTTCGCTACCACCTGATCTTCGTCAGCCAGCAAGGGGTAGTTCAGGGCCGTGCCCTGAGTCTGTTCAATATCCCCCAGCCAGTCGTGGTGAGAGCTGAGGGGATCCACCGAAACCCCAACCAGTTTGGCACCCCGCTGGGTGAATTCGTTCTTTCGCTTGGCAAACGCGCCCAGTTCTGTGGTGCATACTGGCGTAAAATCAGCGGGGTGCGAGAACAGCACCGCCCAGCTGTCGTCAAGCCATTGGTGAAAGTTGACCGTGCCTTGCGTGGATTCGATCGTGAAGTTTGGTGCTGTCTCGCCCAGTTGTAGCGCCATGGAAATGTCCTCATGTCATTCATTGAGTAGCCACCATAACTTTGAAGTCAACTTTAAGGTCAAGCCTGATGTGTAATATTTGCAATTCGATAGGAGACAAATAATTTGTCAATAAAGGTTGACCTTAAAGCAGCTGTAAGCCTTAAAATTCTTACGGCGTTAAAATGGATATGATAGGAGGTAGCACCATGGGATTGGTATCAATACCCTTGTTGGCCGTCTCCATAACTTAAGTTGCGATAACACATTGGAATCTCTCTCTTCCATCGGCTTGGTCGGCGCCTTTATCGGCGGATTGGTCTCCTTCTTCTCGCCCTGCACGCTGCCCCTGTTACCGGCCTACCTGTCGGTGGTCACAGGCGGTAGTGCCGGTAAAGCCGACAGGCGGTTAGAGGCATTGACCCTCAGTGCCTTCTTCGTCTTCGGCTTCAGCATCGTGTTCATCCTACTCGGGCTCGGCGCCAGTAGTATCGGGCAACTGATGCGAGGGTATCGCCAAGAATTCAACTGGGTTGCCGGCTCGGCGGTGATCGTGCTGGGCCTCTTTATGACCGGCGTGTTCCGATTGCCGCTTTTCCAGCGTACCTTTCAGTTCACCCCCAATGTCCAGGGTGGCTCTCCGCTTTCGGCTACTGTGTTCGGGGTATCTTTTGCCATCGGCTGGACGCCCTGTATCGGCCCCATCCTGGGCGCCATCTTGATGGCCACGTCCAATGCTGCTAGTGCCCAGGCTGGAATGATATATCTCAGTGCCTACTCGGCAGGACTGGCGCTACCTTTTCTTGCCAGCACTTTACTGATTAACCGATTCGCTCTGCATCGGCAAAGCCTAGGAAGGTGGAGCGCCTATGCTCGCCCCGTGGCGGGCACGGTTGTGATCCTGATGGGCATCGCCATCGTCTCGGGTACCATGACGCGGCTTTCCAGTATCATGGTCGACCTTTTTCCCTCCCTGGCGACCCTGGGGTAGCCAGGCCGTCAGAGAAGTAGAGATTAATTTTCATACTGACTCCTTAGGAAGCTTATTAGGCTGAGCTAGTCTCCTAAAAGGAGATTATTTTTATAAAGCTTAGAACTTGATTCCTCTCATTATTAATTTAGTTTTCTCACCTACTTACTTTAATTAGGGGCTTCGTGGCGAGCTAACTTCCAGGCGCAGCGAATGCTGCAGTATTTTTTGAAAAACATTTACTATAGTAGGCCTTCCTGAATCTTAACTGAATAATAAAAAATTATTGGCAAGTAGCGCACAGCTACCTTTTTAACTTTATATTTCGTGAGTAGTTACCTGATTACCTTTCCTTGATTTTTCTTTTAGGTTGTTCTAGCTTTATTATGCCAAGCAAGAGCTATGGTGAATAAAATCTGATTTAATAAATGGAGAATCGAGATGAATTTTGGAAAATATGAGAATTGCATTGAAGCTTGTCACGTATGTGCAGCGTATTGTGACAAGTGTGCAACTGAGTGCCTAAAAGAAGACGACGTAAAAATGATGGCGGAATGTATTCGCCTTAAAATGCAATGTGCTCAAATTTGCCGGTTAGCCGCTTCATTCATGGCACAAGAAAGCGAGTTTGCGCACGAGATCTGCCGTCTATGTGCCGACATTTGTAAAAAGTGTGGTGATGAGTGTGCAAAACATGATGCAACCCATTGTCAAGAGTGTGCTCAAGCTTGTCATCGCTGCGCTGAAGAATGTGCCGCAATGGCCAGCTAAGCTTCAAACCAGCCGGGGCAAGCGCTCCGGCTCGACGTGAACTTCTATGGAGAAATTCATTTGCTTTAACTCAGGCTTTCAAATTATTGAGGTAATTATTTTGAAATAAACTCTAGTAGAAGCAAGCCTACTGCGAGCCTCTTTTAAGGAAACACTGCATAAATACGACCGTTGCTGCCTAAGTGCCACCGGCAGGGCAAAATACAGTTTTCCACTACCCGCCAGAGTTCTCGATGAAACAGATCTCGTTTGCTCAGGCTGAGCACCAGAACAATAAGAAGGTCACCCGCCGGGAAGTGTTCCCGACGCGACTGATCTTTCTTATTCAGTTTAGTGACAGTGGTATTGTGGGTCGCCTGTTCGATCAGGCCCCACATGAAGTGACGAAGAACCATAAAAAAGCTTGGGCATACGCCCAAGCAATCGATCAAAACAGCTTCTCTGCTATGCTACTAACTCACCCTAGAAACTATACTGGGCAGCCACCATCACACGGCTCGCATCTTCTTCACGGCCATCGGCCAACTCCGTTTCGAAATAGCCGTACTCAATTCCGTACATCAAGCGTTCGTTGGGAGTCCACATCAGATTAAGAAATGTATTCTTGTTCTTTCTACCTGCATTCCCACCTACGGTAGGGTCGCCCAATTTGACATCGGTATAGCCATGGGACGCGTTCAGTGAATAGTGTGGTGATATTTGATAAGAAAGACCAAGGGCTCCGCTATCGCCAGATAGCGTTTGCAGCTTACCGTTGGTATCGACGTAGGCATCGGCACCGTTGAAGTAATCGCCAGACAGATAGAGGTAACTGTTCGCCCCCTCGCTGGCGTTCACGATCGCTCTCAAGGTCACCGGTCCGGCATGGTAGGCACCTGCGGCGAAGGCCCCATAGCCCATTTCCGTATCCTTCTCGCTGCCGGTATCGTACTTCAGCTGCCGGGCGATGCCGGCGATTGAGTAGGAAAAGTCACCCATACTATCTTCATAGCGCAGGCTCAACGCGGGCATCGATGATACGGCATCGTCATTATCTGGCAAGGAGGCGTCTTCAGGTAAGGAACCATCGATGTTCTCCGCCAGCTGTGCTTTTGGATCTTCCGCAGCTATCGAGAATCCTCCAATGGTGTAGCGCAACTGGGCAAGGCGCGTACCATAGCCACCATAGCTTCCCGCCGTGCTAAAGAAATCCAGTGTGGGCGTGGCGGCGACGAAGGTGTTGTAATTCGACCAGGTCTGCCCGGCAAGGATGCCATTCCAGGACCCATAGGCATGCCGTAGTCTGAAGCGCGTATTGTCATCGTTGTAGGACCAGAAGTCCCCTTCGATAACGGTGTCTAGCGTGCTCCCCTCGACAGGCGTGCTGGTTCGAAAGCCAATGCGGCTCTGGGTGGCGGATATCTGAAACTGATCACCGACCTTACCTTCCGACCTTTCGACTTCTCCAAAGTAACCTTCGTTTGCCGATCCGGCATCCCGATCGAAGTTGTAAGCCATGTTCAGCCTGGCGTAGCCATAAAGACTCACGGTGGTCTCTCCCGATTGGATTTCCAGGGCCGAAACATACGTCGAGCCGATTGCCAAGGCCATAACCGTCATGCTGACCAAGGGAATCTTCTTGTTATTCCACATGATGACACCTCTTTATGAATTGTCTTGTTTTTACGCCGATTGCGGCACTATAAAGTTAGCGAAGAGTTATTGTCAAATCTGGTGTATGACCATCAGGCGGCGTCTCTGCCAGTTTGATCATCCACCTGCTCTCCATCCCGAAACTGGACGTTGTCCACGACCAGCTTCAGTTGGTCGAACCCCTTGATCCGCTTCCAGCGTTTTTGGGCGGATTGGAGTAATTTGAACACCATCGATAAGGTGGTGTCGCGAGAGCCGCAGGATCGGCTCTGCTTGGTTCTTAACCGCACGGTGGCGAAGGTGGATTCAATCGGATTGGTGGTCCGCAAGTGAATCCAGTGAATGGCCGGGAAATCGTAGAAGGCCAACAGCTCGTCCCGGTCCTTCTCAAGGTTTTCCATGGCCTTCGGGTACTTGTCCTGAAACCGCTTCAACGTGCTGTCAAAGGCCTTGTGTGCGCTGTCACGGGTCTCCGCCAGATAGATCTCGTGCAAGGCTGACTTCACTTTCGGTTGTACTGACTTGGGCAGCTTGTCCAGTACGTTAGCGGTCTTGTGCACCCAGCACCGCTGGTGCCGGGTTTCCGGAAACACCTTGCTCAGCGCTTTCCAGAAGCCCAGAGCCCCGTCGCCTACGGCCAGCTTGGGCGCATGATCCAGGCCACGTTCCCGCAAGCCAGTGAGCAGCTCACGCCAGCTGGCTTCAGACTCCCGGTGGCCATCTTCAACAGCCACCAGCTCCTTGTGGCCGTGCTCAGTGACCCCAATGATCACCAGCAGGCAGAGCCGGTCATCCAGGCGGACATTGCTGTAGACACCGTCCGCCCACCAGTAAACGTAGCGCTTCTGGCCCAGGTCACGGTGACACCACTCCTCGTGCTCCTTCAGCCACTGGGCCTTGAGCCGGGTCACCGTATTGGCGGACAACCCCTTGGCCTGCTCACCGACCAAGGCGTTCAGAGCCTCCTGAAAGTCGCCAGAGGAGACCCCTCGCAGGTAGAGCCAAGGGATGAGCTCATCCAGACTCCGAGCCCGCTTCAAGTACGGCGGCAGGAGCTGGCTGTTAAAGCGAATGCCGGAGCCGCTGCGGTCTCTGACCTTGGGCACCTGAACGTCAACATCCCCAACGCCTGTCTGGATTGTGCGCTTGGGTAGGTGTCCGTTGCGCACCACAGCTTGGCGCCCATCAGGTGTTGAAACATCGGCATACTGGTTCAGCAAGCCCTGAAGCTCCGACTCGACCGCCTTGGCAATCAGGTCACGGGCACCCTGACGGATCAGCTCGTGCAATGGGTCGGTGGTGGCCACCTCTGGTTGTGAAAGAGCGTGCAGGTTAGACTTGGACATGGCGTATCATTCCTCTGTTGGTTGTGATCTTGGCGGTGATCAACCAACAGGATACGCCACCCCTTCAGCCTGCTTCCATACACCAGAAATCACCATAGCTCGTTAGCGAAAATTCCTGAATTAAAGCTGAATTTGTTTGCCGAGATACTAGTTTTTCATAAAAAAGGTCAGCTCATGGCTGACCTTCTTAATTCATGTCAAGACTAAAGGATATCAATAGGCGACATGTAGTTCATAACGGTTACTGTCACTTTGGTTATTACCTCCCAATGAGCTACCACTCACCTCAAGCTGATAATTGCCCGGTTGCAGCTGACGAACAAGTTCGAAGTGCCCCCGTGGGCTGGAAGCTTCTGCTACCTGCTGTCCCGCCTCATTATAAAGAACAGCTGAAATGCGGTTGCCAGTGCTGGTAAATCCTGGAAAGTGCTCACTCACTACTTTCAGTGTAGTCGCTTGTTCAATGTTAATATTGAAACGCTTAGGTTGCCCCTGGACAAGCATCTGTGTAGAAGATACGCCTCTTTCTAGTAAGGGAAGATTCTGTGTTGTATTGCCTAAGCTCGCTAATACAGGTGTAGAGAGGATACTTGCTACTACTGCACTAAAAACAATTGCTTTAATTTTCATGGTGGTTTACTCCGCTGGTTATTTACAATTTAACAATAACCTTAGAGTATGAATTGAAGCTGAATTTAGTGGTTTATTAGCAAAAAAAACGCCACCTTTCGGTGGCGCAAGTTATAGAGTGCTTAACGATTTAAAATATTAACCTGACGCCTGCCACCACGCCGGTATCTTCGGTATTATTCCCGCCAGCACGAGAAAGGTCAGCGGTATCGCCATACTCTTTTTCCCAGTAAGCGCCCACGTAAGGCGCAAAGCGTCTGGTCACTTCGTAGCCCAGGCGCATGCCGACACGCACTGAGTTAAGGCCCTTACCCACACCAAACTCCTTAACTTCGCTGGCAGCTACGGCAATTTCGGTACGCGGCTGTAGGTAGAGCCGCTGCGTCAGGCGCAGATCGTACTCGCTTTCCAGGCTGGCGGAGATATCGCCTTCATCGCTTATCATCAAGTCGAGATCGGTCTCGAAGCGATAGGGGGCGAGCCCCAATAGGCTGATGACGCCGAAATAGCGTTCGGGATAGTCATTCGTAGCGATACCGCCCTGATAACCGATGCCGCCCTGAAGTTCCCAGAAGTCGGCAATCAAACGACTATAAAGCAGGTTGAGGGACTCGAATTCTGCATCTTCGCCATCGCCCTGGACGTTTTGGCCTTCGCCTTCCACGTATAGGCGATTGAAATCACCGCCATACCAGGCCTGGAAATCCCAGACCAAGGCATCCCCCCCCTTGTCGGGCGAAGCATATTCCAAGCGATCGACCCGTACCGTGGTCATCGGGTGCTCCACGACCGGTGACGGCCAGCCGGCCGGGGCGTCATAGCCGTCTTCGGCTTGAGCAGTCGTGGCGGCGGCCATGCCGAGGGCGGCGCTGGCGAGGGTTAAGTAGTGCTTGGTTTTCATACTGCCTCCTTAAGAAACCTGAACAACGCGGAACATGCCGGCATCCATGTGATAGAGAAGGTGGCAGTGGAACGCCCAACTGCCCTCTGCATCTGCGGTGATCAACGCAGATACGCGCTCACCGGGCTTCACATTTAGGGTGTGTTTGCGTGGTATCAATTCACCCTGGCCGTTTTCCAGCTCCATCCACATGCCGTGGAGGTGGATAGGATGCTCCATCATGGTGTCGTTAATCAGAATTAGGCGCAGCCGCTCATCTTTCTCAAAATGAATAGGGCCCGTCACTTCGCTAAACTTCTTACCGTCGAACGACCATATATAACGCTCCATATTGCCGGTCAGGTGCAGCTCAAGCTCACGGCCTGGCTCACGGCGATCAGGCCATGGTGTGATCGCTTTGAGATCCCGGTAGACTAATATGCGTCGTTCGTCGGGGTCGATGCCGATGCCCGCCTGGTCGTAGCGAGAGCCGGGCTGGGCTTCACCGGCGAGAAGCAAACCATTTGCGCCTATTTTGGCCTGCTCGGCTGCCATCCCCCCCATAGTAGAGTGATCCATGCCTTGCATGTTGGACATACCGGAGTGATCCATCCCAGCCATGCTGGAATGATCCATCCCCGACATGTTGGACATGCCAGAGTGATCCATCCCCGACATGTTGGACATGCCAGAGTGATCCATCCCCGCCATGTTGGAGTGATCCATACCGCCCATACCGTGGGCACCCATGGCTTCCATGCCGCGGTCGGCAATTTGGCGGCGCTTGGGAATCTCCGCCTGCATGCCTTCACGCGGGGCTAGCGTGGCGCGAGCGTAGCCACTCCGATCAATGGCTTCGGCGAAGATGGTATAGGCTCGATCATCTTCTGGTGAAACAAGCACATCGTACGTTTCCGCCACGCCAATACGGAACTCATCAACAGGCACGGGTTGCACTGGCTGGCCATCGGCAGCAACGACGGTCATCTTCAAACCAGGTATACGTACATCAAAGTATGACATCGCCGACCCGTTAATCACGCGTAGTCGTACCCGCTCACCAGCCTTGAACAGCGCATTCCAGTTTTCTTGGGGGGAGTGACCGTTAAGCAGGTAGGTATAAGTACTGCCGGTCACATCGGCAATATCCCGAGAACTCATGCGCATTTTGGCCCACATACCGCGCATCTCGGCAGTTTGTGAGAAACCCTTTTCGCGAACATCGGCGAAAAAATCAGCAATCGTGCGCTCTTGAAAGTTGTAATAGCCATCTATCATGGATTTCAGATTACGAAATACCGACATGGGGTCTTCAAAGGTCCAGTCGGTGAGCAGTAGCACATGCTCACGGTCATAGCGGATGGGTTCGCGCTCGGCGGCGTCAATTATCAACGGCCCGGCGTGGCCGAGCTGTTCCTGCAAGCCGGAGTGGCTGTGGTACCAGTAGGTACCGTTCTGACGGACGGGAAAACGGTAGGTAAAGGTTTCACCAGGGGCGATACCTGCAAAGCTAACGCCAGGCACACCATCCATTTCCGGCGGTAGAATGAGACCATGCCAGTGGATGGAGGTGGGCTCGTCCAGCAGGTTGGTGACACGCAGTACTGCGTCTTGACCTTCTTTCAAACGAATCAGCGGGGCAGGACTGGTACCGTTAATGGTAATTGGTTGGGCTTCTTGTCCGTCAATAGGCAACGATTCACGGCGGATCGCCAGCGATACCTCGGGCCCTTCTTCAACGCCCTGAGCATAGACGTTGGTACGGCCCCAGGGGTTTGCCCAGGCGGGGGTTAATCCCATTGCCGCAGCGGAACCTATTCCTAGGGCAGCGCCGCCTTTTAGGACCTGCCGGCGAGAAAGCGGGTGAGAAATGATGCTTGAGCGTGCCATGTGTAACTCCCGTCAATGATGAATGGCACCATCTTGATGGAAGAAGCTGAATCAAAGCTGAATAGTGATTAATTAATCACTTCAACTGCAAGAGGCAACGTAACCGTAACGCGCAGTCCACCCAGTGGACTACGCTCAAAGCGCGAGTGCCCTGAGTAGCGGGCAATTAACTGCGCAAGAATCGACAGGCCTAAGCCGTAGCCGGGACGGCGTTCATCCAATCGTGTGCCACGCTCTCCCAAGCGCGAAAGATCTTCTTCTGCAACGCCGAAACCGTCATCATCAGTGGTGAGCGTGAGTGTGGTAGTGGAGACGGCAATATCGCAATTAATGCACCTATTCGACCATTTGCCAGCGTTATCGAGCACGATGCCTAATATTTCAGAAAAGTCGTGAGCCTCAATAGGCACTTGGTCTTTCTCGTGTGCCGAGTGGGTAAGGTTGAAAATGCGCTCAGGGTAAAGACTACGGAACATCTCGATGAGCCGTGAACTATCTCGCGTGACGTTCGCCATTCGACCCGCGTTAGGCCCTGCAATACGCGAACGACGCAGCTCTGCAGCTAACTGAGCGTTAATATCTTCAATACGACTGAGCAGTTTATGCCGTCGGTTTTCATCAATGGGCCGATTGCCGCGCAGTACTTGGGTAATTGCTGCCAGCGGGGTTTTTAATGCGTGTGATAGGTTGGCGACCGATTCTCGCGAGCGCTTCAGACGAAGATCAATGTCGTCCATGAACCAGTTCAACTGGTCGACTAATTCATCTAGCTCCGAAGGGGCTACTAATGACAAGCGATCACGTTTGCCTGATCGCAATGCTTCAAGTTGTTGGCGCAGTTGCCAGAGTGGTATGAGTCCACGGTTAACCGCTAGCATGTTGAGCATGATGAGCATCCCTAAAAGCACGGCGGCGATCCCACCAACCCACCAGTGCAAAGTTGCAAGCCCTGCTTCTACTTGGGAAAAATCCTCGCCCACCAATAGCACACCCTGCGTGCCCTGCCACTCAAAATGGCGGCGATAGACGAGCATGTGCTGTGTTCCGCGATTCACATCTATTAGGGCATCGCCGCTCTCATCTAGCAACGGAGCCAGCTGTTGCTGCCATTGCGGGTCAGAAGCGCTGACTAAGCCATTGAAACGGAGTACGTAGAGATGATGAAAGACTTGATAGCCTTGGCTAACCGAGTCGAGCGCAGTCGGTACAGCCGTTTGGTCTTGCTCTAGCTCTAGCTGCGCGACCGCGTGGTTTGCTTCACGTTGTAAGCGTTCACCTAAAAAATCCCTTGCCAGGCTCTGTAAAAAGATCCCGTGCAATAGCCACGTGGTGACCACCACCAGTAGCGCGACGCCGCCTAACCATGCGAGTAGCCGAATGCGTAAACTGCGTCTATCAATGTGAAGCAAAGAAATACCCCTGACCACGTCGCGTTTGAATGACTGATTTACCGAGATAACGGCGCAGACGAGCGATGTAGACTTCCACCAAGTTAGGTGCGGCAGCGTCCTGCTCCAAGGCGTAGAGCTGCTCTAGTAGCTGATCTTTCGAGTGAATACGGTCTGGATGAAGCATTAAGTAGCGCAGTAATCGAAACTCCGTTGCTGTTAGCGAACGCCACGTTTCTCCTTCTAAGCACACGCGTTGACCCGCCTCATCCAACGAGACACCGTTAAGCGTAATCACCTGAGATAACTGACCAGACTGCCTGCGTAGCAAGGCCTTCAGCCGGGCCATAAGTTCGGCTTCGTGGAAAGGCTTGGTGAGATAGTCATCGGCTCCGGTTTCAAGTCCGATAACTTTATCTTCCCAGGTATCGCGGGCCGTCAGGATCAAAATAGGCGTGTCGCGTTTTTGCCTGCGCCACTGGGCGAGCAGATCCAGCCCTGAGCCGTCGGGCAAACCGACATCTAAGATCGCCAGTTCATAATGCTCGGTTGCCATCAGCGACTTGGCCGCTTTCAAGGAAGCGGCCAAATCAACCAGGTAACCGTTGTCTTTGAGACTCTCTGCCAAGCTTTCCGCTAGCAAGTCATCATCTTCAAGTAGCAACAGTTTCATGGATATACGTCAGATTAGAGAGAAAAATTGCCGTACATGCCGGATTCATAATGACCAGGAATGTTACAGGCATACTCTAGCTCGTTAACATTGTCAGGGACACTCCATAATAAAGTCCCGGTTTCACCAGGCGCAATGGTGACACCTGCCATGTCCATGCTGGCCATATCGTGACCATCGCCGTTTGACATATTGGACATATCGTGGCCTTCACCGTGTGCCATATTCGACATGTCATGGCCTCCGCCATTGGCCATGTTTAGCATCATCTGGCGATGTTCTTCTTGGGCTTCTTTGCTACCAATCACAAATTCATGCTCTAAATTGCCGGTGTTGGTGATTTCAAATTTAACCACCTCCCCAGCCGCCAGTTCTAGCTCTTCAGGGTCGAACCACATATCGCCAGCCTCAAGGCTGATCGTGCGGTCAACGTCAGCCTCGGTTAGGCCATTGTCACCACTGCCTTGGCCGGGCGAAGCCCATGCCGCACTCGTTATCAAACTGAGTGAAAGGGCAAACAAAGACGTTGTTAAGGAGATGTTGCGCATGGTCATTTACCTCAGAGGTTATTGTCACTTGTTCTTTATACGGCGTTAACCTGAAACGAGCCTGAACCTAACGTAAAAATATGGCCTGCTACCCAAAAGCATTTCTAACATGATGATGGATCCTGCCCCCCCCCTGATTAGAGTCAACGCTGCAGCAATGACTTTTCGTCTTGTTGGTGCAATTGCCTATGGCAGCCTCCGCCTAAACCTCAGCAAAAACCCGCGTGAACCCTCGCCCACTCGGGCGGGGAGGTAAGCGGGGGCCGC
>Ga0208337_1000160_pt1 | contig 13805 bp, 10 predicted proteins | sample DeeseametaMP0371_FD_184213 | JGI IMG/M metagenome (GOLD analysis project Ga0208337, IMG submission 184213) | Marine microbial communities from the Deep Atlantic Ocean - MP0371 (SPAdes) | ecosystem: Environmental > Aquatic > Marine > Oceanic | place: East of Porto Seguro, South Atlantic Ocean... | reverse complement strand
ATTGATGACCCTTCGCGGTCTTCAGCTGAATACTGAGTTCCGCTATCTAACGGAGCGTAGCCAAGGCAAAGCATACGTGGAGTACTTGCCGAGCGACTCAGATATTAGTGGGAACCCTGACCGATATTTTTATCGCTTGGAGCATCAAGGGCTTATAGCTGACAACTGGCTACTAAACGTTGATTTCAACGGATTAAGTGACGACAACTATTTAGTTGATCTTGGTTCAGATTATTATAGTCGCGCTGACACCCACCTATATCGTAGCGTTGGATTAAGTTACTACTCGCAAAATCTATCCGTAAATATGCAGATAAAAGATTTTGAAGTACTGGGTAATACTGCAGATAGCTATCGCGCCGTACCTGAGATCAAAATCAACTACAACAAAGCGTTAGGTGAATATCTAGAGTTCAACCTAGACTCAGAAGTCGCACACTTTGACAATACTCTCGATACCGCTCCAACGGCGACTCGTTTTCACGTTGCACCTACTTTAGCGGTGCCGCTTCGCGCAGCATGGGGTGAACTTGTCGCAGAAACCACGCTTTTTCAAACGGTTTATCAACAAGACAATGTTGAAGGAACTGACTTAAAAGAAGATGTTGAACGCACATTAGGACAAGCTCGCCTTTATGGCGCATTATATTTTGAAAGGGATAAATCGTGGTTCAGCGACGATATGTCGATGACTTTAGAGCCAAAGATTCAATATCTTTATACATCGTATGAAGACCAAACTGCGATTGGATTCTATGACTCAACGCCGCTGTTAACCGACGTTGAAGGATTGTTTAGAGGTCAGGAATTTACTGGCCTTGATAGGATAAGCGATAACAACCAAATCACCCTTGGCGCGACCACACGCATGTTGGATAAAAACAATCGGGAACAATTTGTTCTTAGTGTGGGTCAGATATTCTACCTTGAAGATAACAAAGTCATTGCGGCAACCAAGAATCAAGATCGTTCAGCGCTCGCCGCTGAAGTGGATTGGCGCTTTAATAAAAACTGGTTCTTCCATTCTGATGTGCAAGTGACCACTGACACAGACAAAGTTGACTTAAGCAGTGTGGGTATTGAATACCGCAAAGATGATTCGCGCTTTATTCAATTAAGTCATCGCTATGTTCGCGATCTCAGTGGTGAAACCATAGATCAAATTGGTATTTCGGCAAGCTGGCCTATTTCTGAAAATTGGCAGTGGGTTGGCCGTACTTACCGAGATCTTGAACGCAATAGAAGTGTAGAAACCTATGCAGGTATCCAGTATGAATCATGCTGTTGGGCGGTGCGATTAGTTGCACAGCGCAGCCTGAACAACCGTTACAATGCTAGCGGCGAGCAGACAACAGACGATTTTGATTCTGGAATATCGCTACAATTTATTTTCAAAGGCATCGGGTCATCTGGTACCCAAAGAAGCATGCTTCAAGACGGTATGTTTGGCTATCGTCAGCCTTATAGTTTAAATTAACCCGCAGTTGAGCGCTTACAGCGCTTAAATGCAATCAACCAATAATAAAAGAGTGTGTATGAAGTTCATTATCCGTGCATTGATGTTAGGTGCCCTACTCTCGTTTAACAGTGTTGCGCAAGAGGTCATGCTTGACCGCGTGGCCGTAATTGTTGACCAAGGTGTTGTGCTTGAAAGCGAAATTGATGCCCTTGTACAAGACGTTAAACGCAACGCAGAAGCTAATAATCAACAGCTACCGTCAGATCGTGCGCTTCGTACACAGGCAATTGAGCGTTTAATCACTAAGAGCCTTCAGCTTCAAATGGCAGAGCGTATGGGTATTCGCATTAGCGATCCACAGCTAGAGCAAACCATTAGCAACATTGCAGCGAATCAAAATGCAACGATTGAAGAACTTCGTGCCCAATTAGCGGCAGAAGGTATTGCATACGATGATTACCGCGAAGACATTCGCGAAGAAGTTATCATGGGTGAAGTTCGCCGTGCTAACGTACGTCGCCGTGTTTATATTACACCTCAAGAAATTGAAACCTTGATTGACCTGATGGAACAGCAAGGCGCTACTCAAGCTGAATATCGCTTAGGTCACATTCTTATTGGTTTCCCGCCAGAGCCTACAGATGAAGATATTCAATCGGCACGTGAGCGTGCAGACAAAGTCATTTCACTATTAGAGTCAGGCTCTGATTTTGCTAAAATCGCCATTGCGTCATCATCAGGTAACGAAGCGCTCGAAGGCGGTGACATGGGCTGGCTTAACATTAACGCCATGCCGACGCTTTTTGCTGAAGCTATTCAAAACAAAGACAAAGATGCTCTTGTTGGTCCTATTCGAAGCGGTGCAGGCTTTCATATCCTAAAAGTATTAGATACGCGCGGTATTGAGAAAGTCACGGTGGAAGAAGTAAACTCTCGCCACATTCTTGTTAAGCCGTCAATCATTCTTAGCGAAGACAAAGCTAAAGCCATGCTAAACCGCTTCAAGGAAGAGGTGAAAAATGGTGAAGCTGATTTTGCAGAGCTAGCTAAAGAGCATTCAGAAGATCCTGGTTCAGCCCTTCGCGGTGGCGAGCTTGGCTGGTCGGATCCAAATAATTACGTGCCTGAGTTTAAAGACGCACTTGCACAGCTTGAGCCTGGAGAATTTAGTGAACCTGTTCGTACCGTGCACGGCTGGCATTTAATTCAGCTTATTGAACGTCGTATTGATGACGCTACCGATAAGCGCAAAGAAGATAAAGCTTACCAGCTTATCTTCAACCGTAAATTTTCAGAGGAAACCGAGAACTGGTTACGTGAGATGCGTGATGCCGCTTACGTAGAAGTTGTCGACTCGTAACAATAAGTTATTCATGAGTACACCAATTAAAATAGCAATAACGCCGGGAGAACCGGCGGGTATCGGGCCAGATTTGATCATAAAACTGGCCCAGGAAACATGGCAAGCTCAGCTTGTCGTGTTTGCCGATGGCGAAATGCTCAAAGCACGAGCAAGCGCCTTGGGGCTGCCATTAACGCTAATCGATTACGATGCCACTAACCCGCAAATTCAAGATGCGGGTTCGTTGTTTATAAAGCAAATAGATAAATCCGTTGACGTTACGCCAGGCGAGCTTGATAGCGAAAACGGGTTATACGTAGTAGAAACTCTGCGCCAGGCGTGTCAGGCAAATATGGATGGCGACTTCGACGCCGTCGTTACCGGCCCCGTACACAAAGGCATTATCAACAAAGCAGGGGTATCATTCAGCGGTCATACTGAGTTTTTTGCGTATCAGTCCAATACCATTGATGTGGTTATGCTTCTGGCAACTGAAGGTCTTAATGTAGCGCTTGCCACCACGCATATTCCCCTTGAGTATGTAGCGAAAGCTATCACCCGAGAGCGTCTTCATAAGGTCATTCATATCATCAACACCGACCTTAAATTGAAGTTTGGCGTTAAAGAACCTCACATTTATGTGTGTGGCTTGAACCCTCACGCGGGTGAAGATGGTCACATTGGCACTGAAGAAATTCATACCATCATTCCGGCGCTTAACGAACTAAGAGAAGAAGGCTTAAAGATCACAGGCCCTCTACCTGCAGACACCATATTTCAACCCAAATATCTGGAAAATGCTGACGTAGTGCTGGCTATGTATCACGACCAAGGCTTACCCGTGCTAAAATATAAGGGTTTTGGGGCTTCAGTGAATATCACGCTAGGGTTACCTTTCGTTCGTACATCGGTAGATCACGGTACTGCATTAGACTTAGCAGGAACAGGTGAAGCCGACGCCGGTAGTTTCAGAAAAGCATTGGAAAAAGCCATCGAGCTTGCACATCATCAACAATGAGTAAAACACACTTAGGCCATACGGCCAGAAAGCGATTCGGACAAAACTTCCTTCACGATGATTACGTGATAGGCAAGATTGTTGCGGCCATCGCGCCAAAAAATGAACAAAACCTGGTAGAAATTGGACCCGGTTTAGGCGCATTAACAGATCCTGTTTGTGAAGAAGTAGATGCACTCACAGTCATTGAGCTAGACAGAGATCTTGCTAAGCGATTGAGACACCATCCATTTAACGGCAATAAGCTAACGGTTATTGAACAAGATGCAATGACCATGGACTTTGGCGCCCTTTCTAAAGAAATGCCAGTCAAAGACAAAAAGCTTCGCGTATTTGGTAACTTGCCCTACAACATTTCGACACCACTAATGTTTCACCTTTTTGATCATGCTCACTGCATAGAAGATATGCATTTTATGCTTCAAAAAGAAGTGGTAAACCGCTTGGCAGCAGGACCAGGTTCTAAGAATTACGGCAGGCTTTCCGTTATGGCGCAGTATTACTGCCACGTCATTCCGGTACTCAATGTTCCGCCGGGTGCCTTTAAGCCACCCCCGAAGGTTGATTCTGCAGTAGTGAAGCTAGTGCCGCATCAGGCTCCGCCAGTAGACGTTGAGTCTGTAAATACGCTTGAGCGCGTCTGTGCACAAGCGTTCAACCAGCGCCGAAAAACCATTCGCAACTCGCTGAAAGACAGTTTAAGTGAAGAGGAGATCCGTGAGCTAGGTATCGATCCTACCTCTCGCGCAGAAGTATTATCACTTAACGATTTTGCCACAATAGCAAACGCTGTGTCGGCAAAAGAGCACCAACAAGAGCAGTAAGTTCTCTATGGATGTACTTGATATTAAGGTGCGGGTGAAAACCCGTCACCTTCCCGACCACCTTCCGTCAGATTCAAAGCAATTTGCCTTCGCGTACCACATTACGATTGAGAACAATAGCGACCATACGGTGCAATTACTCAGTCGCTACTGGAAAATTACCGATGCAAATGGCAAAACATCAGAAGTTGAAGGTGATGGGGTTGTAGGCAAGCAACCTATCATGAAAGCGGGCGAGCATTTTGACTATACCAGTGGCGCTGTCATTGACACACCGGTTGGGAATATGGAAGGCTACTATGTAATGGAATTAGAGAGCGGCGAGCGTTTTCGCGTTCCTATCGACGTTTTCCGATTAGCCATTCCAAGTATTCTTCATTAAGGTTTCTATGTCGCAAGGTAACACGTACGTCATTGGTGATATACAAGGCTGTTACGATGGTCTTCGTCGCGCGTTAGATAAAGTAAAATTCGACGAAGAAAACGATACGCTACTCGCAGTAGGTGATTTAGTTGCTCGAGGAGAAGATTCTTTGAGCACATTGCGCTTTTTAAAGTCTCTCGGCAGCCAGTTTAGCAGTGTTTTAGGAAACCACGACCTTCACTTACTTGCCGTTGTAAACGGCATCCGCAAAGCAAAAAAATCCGACAAATTAGAGCCTCTACTTAATGCTTCAGACTTGACCGATCTTATTGACTGGTTGCGTCTGTTCCCGTTGGCAATGAAGTTAGATGAGCAATCAGTAATGGTGCATGCTGGACTCTATCCTAAATGGTCTATCGATGAGTGCGTTTCACTTAGTGACGAAGTTAGCAACATCCTAAAATCCGACAATTACGCTGCTTTTCTTTCAGAAATGTATGGTAATAAACCCAACAACTGGTCAGATAAACTTAAGGGTGATGAGCGACTGCGTTTTATTGTGAATGCGTGTACGCGCATGCGTTTTGTTCATACAGATGGCACACTCGATTTTGATAACAAATCTCATCCCAGCGCAGTATCCCACAGCACTAGTAGCACGTTAAAACCATGGTTTGAAGTAGAGAATAAAAAGCTCGGTGACGATCAACGAGTGGTATTTGGGCATTGGGCAGCTCTGTCGGGCCAAACAAACAGTCATCAATTTATCGGCTTAGATACAGGCTATGTTTGGGGGCAAAGCATGACTTTGCTAAACCTGAACTCCGCTTCGCTTGTTAGTGTTTCTGCCTAAAACCAGAGTTTACTGGCTCCGCAATTATCCAATTCGCACATATTTACGTGTATAATTTTACGCATCAACTGGTATTACCAGTTAAACTTTCTACACTTAAGTGCTAAATAAAATAAACATTAAGTTATTGTAGCCGATACACTTACTTACGATAGTAACGATAATGTCTCATTATCTACTCAGTAATTAAGCAAACTAGCTTCTTTAATCGCTATATTTTGTTTGCTGAGACGGGTAATATCGTTAGGGATAAAAATAAAAAACACTCATCCAGGAGTTCCGATGAAAATAACGGTAGCCACACGCGTAATCGGGGGATTTGTAGCGATTAGCGCACTTCTGATCGTCATTAGTGTTGTTTCACTTTATAACCTCAACTCAATAGGCTCAGCAACGGAAGAAGTAAATGACGTTGCATTACCCACAGTAGCAGGCAGCAATGCACTTAAAGCCAGCTTTCTCAATATGGGCCGACTTACCTTCGAGAGCTACATCGAAGAAGATCTAAATGGCTTAAAAGACAAACGAGCGTCTTTTAACTCTGCCAAAGACACCTTTGAGAGTGAATATAAGAAACTGGCGCAGGCCGTTAATAACGAGCCTGAACTAAAGAGCACGCTGAATACTGTACGTGAATCATATGAAGCGTATATCACCAATGTTGAAGCGATGTACAAAAATCACCAAATGTACCTTGATATACGCAACACAATTCAAGACAGACTGGGTGACGCTGAAGACAACGCAGACGATGCATCTACCTACCTTCTAGACTTCTCAGACTTAGATGCTGTTCAGCGCGACCCTAACCTACGACGTGCGGCAGAAATCGGCAGTCAACTTGAGACGTCGCTGCTTTCTTTGCTAACGGTTTCATACGAGTACATTAAAACAGAGACACTGGTTCGTTCACAGACGCTAGGCAACGAAGTTGATTTGGTTGTCGAGAAAGTGGTCACGCAATTAAGCGACATGATGCAAACTGCGGGCGGCCGCGATGATTCTGGTACTCTTGATGATATTAACGACTTGGTTAACAACGCAATCAATGCGATTAAAGCTAACGATGGCGTGGTTCAGCTTCATGTTGATCGTCTAGAGCGCAGAAATGATGCTGAAAAAGCGCTTAACGCTTCAGACTCAAATATCGCGCAAGCGGTTGTCGCTCTAGAAAACCTGCTCAATCTTGCAGACAAGAAAGCGTCACATGTAGAAAGTCAGGTTAACGGCGCCATTGCGACGGGCAACACGTTCGTTATTGTGGTTGTTATTATCTCGATTGCAGTAGCAGCATTTATTGGCTACGTGACCGTTCGCGCAATCACACGTCCGCTTTATCGTGTAAATGAACTTCTGACGGTGGCTTCATCGGGTGACCTTACTCACCGTCTAGACGATTCGGCGCAAGACGAATTTGGTCTTTTAGCCCGAAACTGCAATACGCTAATTGGAAACCTGAAGGAGCTCATTACAGCCATTAACGTTCGTGCTGAACAGCTGGCAGCCGCCTCAGAACAAACGTCTGCAGTGACGGCGCAAACGACGCATTCAATTCAGGATCAGAAATCACAAATTGGCCAAGTAGCAACAGCAACCACAGAAATGCACTCTACGTCGCAGCTGGTTGTGCAAAACGCTGAAGATACACTAAGTCAAATTCGCCATGCGGATGCTGAGGCTGAGAACGTGCGCCAAATCTCACTAGAGAATAAGAACACCATTGAGATCTTATCTCGTGACGTTCAAGAAGCGGCAGACGTTATCAATAAGCTTCATCAAGACAGCGCAAGCATTGGTGGCATCTTAGACGTTATCCGTGGTGTTGCAGATCAAACCAACCTGCTCGCCTTGAATGCTGCTATTGAGGCAGCGCGTGCTGGTGAACAAGGTCGAGGCTTTGCGGTTGTTGCTGATGAAGTAAGAACCCTCGCCAGCCGAACTCAAGAATCGACACAAGAAATCAACGCAATGATTGAAGTGCTTCAAGCGGGTGCTGAAAAAGCGGTATCGGTGATGAATCAAGGTAAAGAGCAAACTGCGGCGTGTGTGGCACAAACTGAAAAGGCTACACAGGCGTTGGATATCATCTCAGACGCCGTTCACAAAGCCCATGACGTGAGCTCTCAAATTGAGCAGTCTGCCCGTGAACAGAATACGGTATCACAAGAGATCAGCGAAAAGCTTGAAACTATTGTGGGTATCGCTGAAGAGACGACAGCTGGAGCACAGCAAACGTCTGAGTCTAGCCATGAAGTGGCTCGACTTGCTGAAGAGTTACAACAGTCTATCAGACAGTTTAAAGTGTAACGCTTTTTACAAACCTGTTTTAAGAAGGGGCTTTTAGCCCCTTTTTTGTGTCCGACAATTAATCTGGCACACTTTAGGAATGCATAGATAGTTACTTTAGAACCGTTTAACTGAGCATTAATCGGCTTTAATTCGTATAAGGACTATTCGTAACAAACCACTAAAAAAGAATGATATTTTCCCGTTTTCGCTTGCCTCTTTTCATTACTACTTTATTGGTGTCAACAATGATCCAGGCTGAGCCATCATATTACAAAGATACAGAAACCCTTCCCTATTCCATTATCGAGACCCTTGATGAAGATATTGAAGTGAGGCATTACAATGAAGCGTTAGGCGTAATGTCTAGTGGGAATGAAGATAACGGAGCATTTCAGCTACTCTTTAATTATATCTCTGGTGAGAATACATCCAGTAGCAATGTGTCAATGACGTCCCCCGTAGAAGTTGGAAAGCGCTCTCAAGAAATTGCAATGACCTCTCCTGTCGAAGTCTCATCTTCAGAAACAATGATGTTTTTCTTGCCCAGCAAATATGACATTAAAAGCGCTCCTGTGCCTACGCACAAAGATGTATCGCTGGTTACTGTACCAGCGAGAACGGTAGCCGCTATTCGTTATTCAGGTTTCAACAAGGACAGCGATAAGAAGCAGTATACGAATAAACTGCTTAAAGCCCTTAGGGACAATAATATTGAGCTTGATGGTGAACCTAGCTATATGGGCTACGACTCGCCTTTCACCCTACCGTGGAATAAACGTCACGAAATCATTGTACCGGTCGACATTTTGAAATCATCTACAAACTGATGTGAAATAAAAACGGCCGCCTTTAAGGCGACCGTTTTTTGGGGTCATTCAGCACAGTAGGTGCTTATTCAAATAACGCCGTGTGAAGCTTGCGAACCACGTCGTCACTGTCGGTCTCGTTAACCAAGAACGATAGGTTGTGCGGGTTGGCGCCAAAGCAAATCATACGCAGGTTGAAATCTGAAACCGCAGCTAAAATCTTGCTAGAAACACCAACAGCGGTTTGCATGTTGTTACCTACAACCGTGACAAGGTCGTAACCTTTTTCTACTTTCACATCACAGATAGTTTCAAGTTCAGCAATGGTTTCTTTGTTTAGTCGCTGAGCCACAGAGTTTGCAGGGTTATCAAGGGTAAAAGATACCGAGATTTCTGACGTGGTAACCAAATCAACACTTAGCTTGTGCTTAGCGATGATGGCAAATACCTGCTGTAGGAAGCCTTGCGCATACATCATCTTCGGTGTTTTCACTGTCACCATTACCTGCTCTTTACGGCGAGTAATAGCGCGATACGGTGGTTCGTGCTCACAATCACGCACAATCCAAGTACCGCCCTTTTCTGGCTCCTTACTAGAGCCTACAAACACCTTTATGTCCTTGCGAAGCGCAGGCTCCATAGTGGCAGGATGTAGTACCTTGGCACCAAAGGTGGCCATTTCCGCCGCTTCTTCAAAGCTGAGTTCAGGTAACGGATGAGCAGCTGGCGTGATGCGCGGGTCAGTTGTGTACACCCCTGTTACATCAGTCCAAATCTCACACGATTCGGCATCAAGCGCTTCAGCAAGTAGCGCCGCCGTAAAATCTGAACCACCACGACCTAGCGTTGTAGTACGGCCTTCCTCGTCAGCACCAACAAAGCCTTGAGTAACCACTATCGCGTCTTTAATTTCAGGTGCCAGCAATTGTTTAGACAGCTTTTCGATTTCTTCGATTTGCGGCGCACCTTCTCCAAACTCACTGTCCGTACGTAACACCTTACGTACGTCAAAGTTCATGGTTTTTACGCCCTGCTCTGCAAGCACTGAAGAGAACATCAGCGATGACATCCGCTCACCCATTGAAAGCAGCTGATCTTTTAAATCATCACGGTGAAGGATTTCTTCATGAAACGCTAAGCTTCGCATTTCATCTAACAAGTCGTTGAGTTTTGGCTCAACCGCGTCTTTATCTTTCAACTTGTTAAGAATGGCAAGCTCAATATTGATAATGGCCTGACAGGTCTCTTCAATTTGCTGTTGCGTCATAGGTGTGTGCGCTAAGCTTACCAGGTGATTGGTTACACCTGCCGCAGCGCTCACTACCACAATGCGCGTTTTGTCATTACCGGCAACAATTCGGGCGCAGTTTTGCATTACTTCGTAATTCGCAACGCTAGTTCCACCGAACTTAGCTATCGATAAGGCATTTGTCACTATATTTAACTCCAGAATAAAACTAGCATTTCGCTAGCAGCAACCGCGCCTTTTGCGCGGTTAATCAATCGTTATTTGGTCGCCTACTTTAATATTATTCTCGGCAAACCACCCTTGGTTCATTTCCAACGCGTAAAGTACCTCTTTCGATGATCCGACCGACTCCAAACTATGCGGAGTGAGAGGTTTTATATCCGTTATTACGCCTTTTCTGTCGATAAATGCTACGTCTAGAGGAACAAAGGTATTTTTCATCCACATGCCCGCAAACTTTGGGCTAGAAAACTTAAAAAACATACCGCAGTCTTCACACAAGGCTTTGCGAAACATAAGACCCTGTGCGCGTTGTTCAAAGGTTTTGGCATACTCAACTTCATAGTGCTTGCCGCCAATCTCAAGTGTAATGGATTCAAAGTCCACTGAATTCAGCGACGATACAGGGTCAACCTGCGCTTTTGCACACCCTAAGGTTAATACAAGTGCAGCAACAATAAAGAAAGATTTTCCCATTAGACATTCCTTTTCGCCATAAAAAAAGCCGGTCACCTTAACGGTCACCGGCTTTGTAGTTTATACACTATTTTAAGCAACATTCAATGTTGGAATAATGCGCGCTTTTGCTTCTTCCTCAGCCTTTTTAAAGCTAGGCATTTTGTCGAAGTTTAAGTAGCGGAATACTTCACCCGACATTGCGTTAATTTTGCTAGCGTATTCCATGTACTCTTCAGCAGTTGGAATGCGCCCAACAATGGCCCCCACTGCAGCAAGCTCTGCTGAGGTCAAATATACATTCGCCCCATCGCCCAGGCGGTTAGGGAAGTTACGAGTAGACGTTGAAAGTACGGTTGCTCCCGCATCCACCCGTGCTTGGTTACCCATACATAGTGAGCAACCGGGCATTTCTGTACGTACGCCTACGCGACCATAAATGTTGTAATAGCCCTCTTCCATTAATTGGGCTTTGTCCATCTTAGTCGGTGGTGACATCCATAAACGGGTTGGCAGTGTTTTGTTGTACTGCTCAAGTAGCTTACCGGCTGCACGGAAGTGACCAATGTTTGTCATACATGAACCAATGAAGACCTCGTCTACCTTATCGCCTGCAACGTCAGATAAGGTTTTCGCATCGTCAGGATCATTAGGGCAGCACACAATTGGCTCTTTAATATCGTTAAGGTCAATTTCGATTACCTCAGCGTACTCAGCATCTGCATCGGCGCGCATCAACTCTGGGTTAGCTAACCATTCTTCCATTTTCTGCGCGCGACGCTCTAGCGTACGAGGGTCGCCATAACCTTCGTTAATCATCCAGCGTAGCATGGTAATGTTTGAACGCAGGTATTCAGCAATCGACGCTTCAGATAAGTTGATAGTACAACCGGCTGCTGAACGCTCCGCCGATGCGTCAGAAAGCTCGAACGCCTGTTCTACGGTTAAGTTCTCTAGTCCTTCGATTTCTAAAATACGGCCAGAGAAGGCGTTGATCTTGCCTTTTTTCTCGACCGTTAATAGGCCTTGTTTGATGGCGTACAGCGGAATGGCGTGTACTAGGTCGCGTAGCGTAATGCCCGGCTGCATTTCACCCTTAAATCGCACCAATACCGACTCGGGCATATCTAGCGGCATAACGCCAGTAGCCGCAGCGAACGCGACTAGGCCAGAACCCGCAGGAAATGAAATACCCAATGGGAAACGAGTATGCGAGTCACCACCCGTGCCTACTGTGTCAGGCAGCAGCATGCGGTTTAACCAGCTGTGTATAATGCCGTCACCAGGACGAAGCGATACGCCACCGCGGTTCATTATAAAATCAGGCAGCGTGTGCTGCGTTTCTATATCCACCGGCTTTGGGTAAGCGGCGGTGTGACAGAATGACTGCATGGTTAAATCGGCAGTAAAGCCAAGACAGGCTAGGTCTTTAAGCTCATCGCGGGTCATTGGCCCTGTGGTATCTTGCGAGCCCACGGTTGTCATTTTAGGTTCGCAGTAGGTGCCTGGGCGAATACCGTCGACACCGCACGCCTTACCCACCATTTTCTGCGCTAACGAGAAACCCGCGCCGCTGTCTTTTGGCTGTTCAGGCGTACGGAATAAATCCGTTGGGCCTAAACCTAGTGTCTCACGCGCCTTCTCGGTAAGGCCACGGCCAATAATCAGGTTGATACGTCCACCTGCGCGCACTTCATCCAGAATCACCTTCGACTTATAGCTGTATTCTGCAAGAAGTTCACCGGTTTCATGGTTGGTGATTTTGCCTTCAAACGGATAGATGTCTATCACATCACCCATGTTCATTTTTTCCACATCGGCTTCAAACACCAATGCACCGGCATCTTCCATGGTGTTAAAGAAGATAGGCGCGACTTTTGAACCAATGCACACACCGCCGCCTCGTTTATTAGGCACACCCGGTAAGTCTTCACCAAAGAACCACAATACAGAGTTAGTTGCCGACTTGCGTGACGAGCCGGTTCCAACTACATCACCGACAAACGCTACGGGATACCCCTTACTTTTGACTTCTTCTATTTGCGCCATTGGGCCTTTAACACCAGGTTCTTCTGGCTCTAAACCTTCGCGGGGCATCTTGTAAGCTGCCAGGGCGTGCAGAGGAATATCTGGGCGAGACCATGCGTCAGGGGCTGGCGACAAATCATCAGTATTCGTTTCACCTGTTACTTTAAACACGGTGTAAGTGATTTTATCGTCCATTAACTTGCGCGACGTGAACCACTCACCTTCAGCCCAAGATTTAATGATGTCAGTGGCATGCTCGTTACCCGCTTTGTGCTTTTCTTCCACATCGTGATAAGCGTCAAACATTAAAAGAGTATGTTTCAGCTCTTTCGCTGCCAACGGCGCAAGCGCTTTATCATCAAGTAGCTCCACTAAAGTGGCAATGTTGTAGCCACCGTGCATATTTCCTAGCAGTTCAACGGCTTTCTCTTTAGAGATAAGCTCACAACTGTCTTCACCTTTTGCGATTGCACTTAAAAACCCAGCTTTAACGTAAGCTGCCTCATCAACCCCAGGCGGTACACGTTCTGACAGCAGTTCTAAAAGAAACTCCCCTTCGCCTGCTGGCGGGTTCTTTAATAAATCAACCAGGCCAGCTACCTGTTCAGCGTTAAGCGGTTTAGGTGGAATATTTTGAGCGGCACGTTCTTCAACGTGATTGCGATAGTCTTGTAACACAGTCTCTTCCTCTAAGTTAGCTTGCGCAATGGGAGTAAACGGTCTTGTACGCACTTGACGCAAGGTGTGTTTAATAAATCATCAACAGTATAACTTCACGGGCTCATTTTTTAAATTTAGCGCCCTTTTAATTCACTTATAATCGCTATTCATACCATTACTTTTAAACGACAAAAGCGATTAAAAAGAAATAAGCAAAGTCATTTTAGCAATTAACATG
>Ga0208337_1000152_pt1 | contig 14273 bp, 11 predicted proteins | sample DeeseametaMP0371_FD_184213 | JGI IMG/M metagenome (GOLD analysis project Ga0208337, IMG submission 184213) | Marine microbial communities from the Deep Atlantic Ocean - MP0371 (SPAdes) | ecosystem: Environmental > Aquatic > Marine > Oceanic | place: East of Porto Seguro, South Atlantic Ocean... | reverse complement strand
AACTTAGCGCCGGAAGGGGCGGTGGCGAAAATTACCGGTAAAGAGGGCACGCGTTTTAGCGGCTCGGCGCGGGTGTTTGGCTCGGAAGAGGAAGCCCAGGCACGCATCAACGATGGCACCGTAGTGGCGGGGGATGTGGTGGTGATTCGCTACGAAGGCCCGAAAGGCGGCCCCGGCATGCGTGAAATGCTCACGCCTACCTCAGCCATTATGGGCCGTGGCTTGGGCAACGATGTGGCGCTGATTACCGACGGCCGCTTCTCCGGCGGCAGCCACGGTTTCGTGGTGGGGCATGTGTCCCCGGAAGCCTTCGACGGTGGCCCGCTGGCGCTGGTGGAAGATGGCGACCCGATCACTATCGATGCCGAAGCCGATACCATCGACGTGCACATCAGCGATGACGAGATGATGCGCCGCCGCGCGGCCTGGCAGCAGCCTACGCCTCGCTATCGTAAAGGCGTATTGGCGAAGTATGCCAAATTGGTCAGCTCGGCCAGTACCGGTGCGGTGACCGACCAAGAGTAATTCTTGACGGATCACCCACGCGGTTAGGCTGTCACTAAGTCGTCAAGCGCAAGGCGTACCCTTAATGCCTTGCGCTTTTTAATGAGTAAACGGTGGGTACGATGGCGGTAGAGAATAAGATACGAGAACGAGCCAGCGAGGTTTTTTGGGCATTTTTAGCGCTGGGGCTGACCTCCTTTGGCGGGCCGGTGGCGCACCTGGGCTACTTTCGTACGGCGTTTGTTGAACGCCGCCAGTGGCTCAGCGAGCAGGCCTACGCGGATTTGGTCGCGCTGTGTCAGTTCTTGCCGGGGCCAGCCAGTAGCCAGGTAGGCTTTGCCTTAGGGTTGATGCGCGCTGGCCCCTGGGGGGCGGCAATGGCGTGGCTGGCATTTACGCTGCCCTCTGCCATCGTGCTGGTGCTGTTTGCATTGGGCGCGGCAGTGCTAGATGGCCCGGTGGCCAGCGGCATCATTCATGGCTTAAAAGTGGTGGCGGTGGCTATTGTGGCCCACGCGGTGTGGGGCATGGCGCGCAACCTCTGCCCGGATAAAACCCGCACGGGAATTGCCCTGGCAGCGGTGTTCGCGGTGGTGCTGGTTAGCGGGCCGTTGGGGCAGGTGGCGGCGATTGTGCTGGGCGGCGTGGCGGGGCTGCTGCTTTGTCGCCAAAGCGCTGCAGCATCGTCTAGCGAATCGCTACACTTCCCGGTGACACGCCAAGCGGGCACGCTGGCGTTACTAATATTCGCGGGGCTGTTGGTGCTATTACCGCTGTTGGCGGCGAGTGCGGGTTGGTTGAACGTCGTCGATGCGTTCTACCGTTCAGGCGCGCTGGTGTTTGGCGGTGGCCATGTGGTGCTGCCGCTGCTGGAAGCGGAAGTAGTGCAATCGGGTTGGGTCACGGCGGATGAGTTCTTGGCCGGTTACGGCGCAGCGCAGGCGGTGCCAGGACCGCTGTTTACGTTTGCCGCATATTTAGGCGCGCTGTTGCCGGGAATTCCCAGCGTGATTGGCGCGTTACTGGCGCTGCTGGCGATTTTTGTACCGGGGTTTTTGCTGCTGGTCGGCGTGCTGCCATTTTGGAACCAGTTCCGCCAGTGGAGCAGTGCTCAAGCGCTGATGCGTGGTGCCAATGCGGCGGTGGTGGGGATTTTAGGCGCGGCGCTTTATCAGCCGGTGTGGACCAGTGCCATTCTTGGGCCGTACGAGTTCGTGCTGGCGTTGACGGGCTTTCTGCTGCTCACCGTGTGGAAGCTGCCTGCATGGGTAGTCGTGATCGTCGTCGCTTTGGGTGGGGTAGTGATCACGCTGTAGCATCACTACCCCAGCCGGTTTATACGCGGCTTACTTTAACCGGTAACCCTTGGCGCACGCTGGCGCCGCTAATCGGTTCAAGCCAAGTGCCGTCTACCGCCCGCGTAGGGTCTTTAAACCCCAAGTCGTTGATGTTGATGCCTGCCCGCATCCACGGCATATCAGGCTGGGGTTCACCGTCAATGATGTGTGGTGTGGCGCCTAAATCTTTATGACCGTAGCCGTGTTCAATACCCAGTGCGCCGGGCACAACGCTTTCGCTTACCAGGGCTAGCCCCACCACGCTGCCGCCAGGGCTTTCAATGCGAATGGTGTCGCCGTGCTGAATGCCAAAGCGTTCGGCATCTTGGCGGTGCATTTGCACGGGGTTGTAGGGCTTGATCATCCGCAGCCGTTCGTTACCGATGGCGTAGGAGTTCATCAGATTGGATTTGAACGAGAATGCCAGTAACGGCCACTCTTGCTCTGAGAAGATCTCCCGCATGGGCTGCTTATTCGCCATTTGAGGCAGCGAGTGACACGGTACGCCCCGGTTTGGCAGCCCATTGGTGGTATCAATGCTGGTGCCAACCGCTTCGTTATAGACACACAGGGTTTCTTTCCACTGGCGTTTTAAATGTTGGCCTACGAAGTGTTCGCTGGCATCTTCAAAACGTCCACCCCGGGCGTACAGATAGGCCACACGGCTGCGCTCGTCGGCTTTCAGCGTACGTTCAAGCTTAGGCAGCAGCGGTGCAATGCCACTATGGGCAACGTCAGTTTCGTTCGCTTCTGGTAGCGGCGTCTCTTGGAAGGCAATATTGGCCGCTGCCCGCAAGTAGTAATCTTCAGCGCGGTTGAGGGGGTGCAGATTGCCATCAGTATCGGGGATGGCGTTATCACCGAAGCCCGGCAGCCCCAGCCGTTTAGCTACGGCAATAAAGAAGCTATCCATAGACACCGGCTCGCCTTCGGCGGTTTTTTGTTGGCGCGGTTCAACCACCGGCCAGCACGCGGTGGTCAGCTTGCCTAGCGTGCCTTTCCAGGAGCCTGTAAAGCCCCATACTTCGTACATCACTGAATCCGGTACGATGTAATCGGCGTAGCGGTTGGTCTCGTTGATAAAGCCATCAACCGCGACAAACAGCCCCAAGCGCTTGGGATCTTTCAACTTATCAACAATCACGCCTTTTAAGCCCGCTTGGCCATAAATCGGGTTAGCCATGCAGCCAATCACCGCTTTAATGGGGTAAGGGTAGCCATCCAGCGCGGAAGGTAAATGTTCGGTGAGTGTTGGCGGCGCGAGCGAGCGCCAAGGAGCCTTAGCAGGGTAGGGGGTTTCGCCAGCCGCTACCTTGCGTTGATACTCCGACGATTTTTCATAGGGGAAACGTGAGCGCGAGAGAAAAACGCCCTGCGGGCCACGCTTGCCGGGGAAATTGGCTAAGTCGTAGCGTGGGCCTTCACCGGTGCCTTTATAGGTACCGCCGCCCACCGCGCTGCCGCCTTTCATGTTGTAGTTGGCTGCCAACAGGTTGAGCATTTGAACGCCAAAAGCAGCGTAGAAGCCGTTGCCTGACATCATACCGCCGTGGCAGTTAACGGCGGCCTTACGGCCGTGGCTGGCATACTTTTTGGCTAAGTCGATAATCGTTGCTTTGGGAATACCACAGTGTTCCGCGTAGGTGTCCATGTCGTATTCATGGGCCGACTCACGCAGCAGCGTTAGGCTGGTTTTAGCGGTGACGGTGCTGCCATCGGCAAGCTCCACTGCGCGCTCGGCAAATAGCTCGGCGGCCATGACATCTTCGTTGAGGGCGAATTCGCCGTCTGAAACGACGACGGGCATATCCGCATCGCTACCGGCCTCAGCAAGGCCCAAATCGCTGGCGCGCAAAAAGTAGCCACGGCGCGGATGTTCGAACGTATCAATGACCAAATGCGTCGCGTTGGAGTGGGTGGTCTCGCCTGCGGCATTGGCGGCGGACTGGCCCGGTAGGGCGAGGAAATCGCTGGCGTAACCCTGGTTATCCAGCAACCACTGAATCATCGCCATGGCAAAGGCGCTGTCGGTACCGGGGCGAATGGGCACCCAGCGGTTATTATCCGCCGCGTGGGAAGTGGCGGCATTTAGCGCGGGGTCGACTACCACGTACTCAAGGGTTCCTGCAGCGCGCGCCTGAGCAAGCAAGCGGCCCTGACGCTTAAACGGGTTGCCTGCTTGGCTAGGCGCGCAGCCGATATACATGATGAACTGTGCGTTCTGAATATCGGGTTTTACATGGGCATTGGTGACAATATTGTTCATCACGGCCCCCGACCCCATGCGGAACGCCAAGCCGCAATAAGCACCGTGGTGGCCGTAGTTGCGGGTAGCAAAGGCGTTGAGCGTGAAGCGCTTGAGTAAATCTGAGCGCCCGTAGTCGGTGGCTTCCATGACCATCAGCTGATTCGCCTTGGGGCCGTACTCTGGATTGGCAGGGTCGATAGGCGTGTCATGGTCGTGAATGGCGCGCAGCCCATCCACATGGCCTTCACCAAACAGATCGCCCCCCTCACAAATCTCTTCAATCAGCTGTTCAAACGAGATTTTTTGCCACTCCCGATTACCGCGCTCGCCAACGCGCTTCAAGCAGTGGTCGATACGGAACGGGTTAGTGATCTGGCTCATCATGGCATTTCCGCGGGCGCAGGCGGTAGAGCGGTTAACCTGCCCCTGTTCGCCGTAGGCGCTGACGCTGCGAAGCGCATCGGCCACTGGGGTGCGCATCGGTAAATGGTCATCTGCAGAGAGCGGATGGTAAGGATTGCCAGATACCCGCAGCACTTCGCCTTGGGTGTCATCAATGCGTACCCGTACGCCGCACTGGGTGGTGCAGCCGTAGCAAATGGTAAAGGCGGTGCGTTGATCGGGAGTGAGGGTTAGCTCGCCAGTGGCTAAGTCAACGCGGTACTCCGGTGTGAGCGAGTTGCCGTGAATGTTGTGCTTGGGTTTTTCCCCCGCGCTGCCACTGAGTCCTTTGGCCATCTTGGCAAGCGGGTCAGCGTAGCCTACTGCAAAGGTGGCGGCACCGCCTGCGGCAGCAGCGCCTTTGAGAAACCGGCGGCGTGAGGGGTCTTGAGCAGACTTAGCCATGGTTAGGCGCTCCTTGTTCGGCGTTAAGCGAGTCACTGGGTGTATTGGTGTCGAAAGAGGGCGGCGGTTTAACGCCACCTTGCTGGGCTTGCCGCCATGGAATAAATAGCTCAATCAGTAAGATAGCGGCGAGCCAAAGCCCAAACGTACCGACAATACCTAACAGTCCGGAAGAGCCAGCGGGGATGCCATAGTGGTGAAAGCCTGCGCTGTTACGGGCGACGTGCTGAACGTCCATCAGCACCACCCAACGGAACATCCAGCCCATATGAATGGCTACCAAACCAAGTAGCCAAGCCCAGGCAAACAGTGCGGGTTGGCGTTGGGTAAAGCGTGAGAGTAACCACGCCACCGCTATAAAGAGCGTTATGCCAGTAATACCGCCCCACAGCGCGGTGCTACGCCAGGAGGGACTGTGACGAACAGACTCCAGCGCTGCTGCGACCGAGCCAATGTTGGCGTTAATACCATCCAGGAACCAGCTAGCCGCGATTAAACCCGCTACGGCACAGAAGGCGAGTAGGACATACAGCATTTGCCGAACGGTGGCGTGCGAACACAGCCCGCTTACCTGGTTGAGTACCAACACCAGCCCTGCTGCCGCGATGAAGCCTGTCGCGACCAGCATGGGCGGAAGCCATACGGTGTTCCATAGCGGGCGTGCTTTCACAATGGCAAGCTCTGCGCCGGTATAAAGCATAATGCCGCTGGAAAGCAGTAGTGCGGCTACCCCCACGATGGCCACCAGTGCCCTTGGAGTAGCGCTATCGCCCAGGCTTAGCCATTTAGCCACCCATCCGCTCAGCCCTGGCGCATTGCGCTGGGCCTGGAGCGCCGGGCGCCAAGCCAGCCAGGCAAGGCCCAGTACGCTGACGAGATAGAGCGGCAGAACCACGCTGCCGATGGACATCCACGAGTGGGTGTTGGCGTAAGCATAAAAGTGCCAAAAGCGCAGTGGTTGGTGTAGATCTGCAAGTAGTGCAACAGGTGCGACCAGCGTGGTGCTGACGCAAGCGATGAGTGCAAGACGTGCGGTGGGCAGCCACGCTTTTTTGCCGAAGATTAACGCGGGGGCTGCAAGCCAGAGACTCGCGTAGGAGACGGCGATCATGAAAAAGTACTGTACTGCCCAGGGGTACCAGGCAATGTCATAACGCGGGGCGAGCAGTTCAATGGTGGAATTCATAGCCCATCTCCTGGCCGTGGGGATCAAACACTTCAAGCGCCACGGGTTCCGCCACGGGGCGTGTAGTGAAGCGTTCATCCATCCCGAGGTAGAACACTTGGGGAAGCGTGTTTTTTTCTGGCTGAAGTACCATCAGTGCATCACGGTGTTCTTGAATCATGCGGCTGATTTGGCTGTCAGGATTGCGCATATCACCAATAATCCGCGCACCTCCAACACAGCTTTCAACACACGCGGGCAGTAGCCCTGCCTCTAAACGGTGCGCGCAGAACGTGCATTTGTCGGCGGTTTGGGTGCGCTCGTTAATAAATCGGGCGTCGTAAGGGCAGGCGTTAACGCAATAAGCGCAGCCCACGCAGCGGTCGCTGTCCACCACCACGATGCCATCCTGCTGTTGGTAGGTAGCTTCAACGGGACAAACGGGTACGCAGGGCGGGTTTTCGCAGTGATTGCACAGCCTGGGCAGCATAAACGTGGCCAGTTCACCGCTCTCCTGGTGCTGCACTTCGTACTGGGATACCGTGGTGCGAAACTGGCCAAGCGGGGCGGCGTTCTCAATATGGCACGACACCGTGCAAGCCTGGCAGCCGATGCACTGGCGAAGATCAATCAGCATGCCGTAGCGCTTTGTGGGATCACCTTCACGCCGGGCAGGCTGCTGATTAATGCCTGCTTGGGCAAGGCTAGAAAAGGGTATCAGTGCAGCGCCTGCACTTAATCGGGCCAGCTGGCCGAGTAGCGAGCGGCGTATGGCGTCCATAGCGCCTCCTTAACTGATGAACAGGTCATTCGCAGGGGCGAATGGTCGGGGTACGCTAAGACTACTCCTTACGTTGAAGGGGAAAGTTGATTCTCGTCAATGAGTTAGCGCACTTTACTTAATGCTCACTTAATCTTAAAACGCTAACTGATTGTTTTCATGAAAGACGTCCTATTAAGCGTGACAAACAAAAACAGGCTGACCCAATGGGCCAGCCTGTATCGAAAGGGGGTAGATTCTGATGTAGTAGCTGTTGCTATGGCGCCTCCAGCTCTAACGTGCGGCGCAGGACATTAAGCTCGTTGATGTCCAGATGCTCTAGCCTTCCGGCGAGCAGGTCGCTGATCTTTTGAACGGGTAAGCCAGCTTGGCGGGCTATTTCGCGGCTTCCCAGATCTGATACGGCGATCAGACGGGTAATAATACGCATGAGGCGCGTACGTTTTTCTAGTTCCCTGACATCGAGGTCAGGGCTGCTTCGCGGAGGATCTAATGATTCTGCGTGAGCAGTTGAGTATGCCGTACTCATGTGACTCCATCAGTCGGAAATGACAAACACACAATGCCGCCAACTCACGCGGTTTTCAATGCCTAATTTGATGAAAATTTCACGCAGCGAGTAACACCCGCAAATGCCCGTGGCTCTGGTAAACTATGCGCCTTCCTATTTCTGAGTGAGCTGCGCACTGTGCGCGGCTTATGGACTGCTTTCTAGCTTAAATAGGCCGTTGGCCGAGGAGTTTTGCATGTCGAACAGCGCACCCAAGGTGGGCGTGATCATGGGGTCGAAGTCTGATTGGCCGGTCATGGAGCACGCGGTGGCGATGTTAGAGCGGCTGGGCGTTCCCTACGAAACCCGTGTGGTATCGGCGCATCGCACACCCGACCTGCTGTTCGAATATGCAAAAAGTGCCGCTGAGCGTGGCCTGCAGGTGATTGTGGCAGGCGCAGGCGGTGCCGCTCATTTGCCGGGTATGGTCGCATCACAAACGGCACTGCCGGTGCTGGGTGTGCCGGTGGAGTCTAAAGCGCTGAAGGGCTTGGATTCACTGCTTTCCATCGCCCAAATGCCGGGTGGTATTGCGGTAGGCACCCTGGCTATTGGCAAAGCCGGTGCCACCAACGCAGGCCTGCTGGCCGCACAAATTGTGGGTCTTCAGGACAGCGCCGTGCGCGAAGCTGTTGAGGCGTTCCGCGCCGAGCAGACCCAGTTGGTGCTGGATAACCCCGACCCGCGCCCTGACGTAGACTCCTCGGCCCAATAGGTAGCCATCATGAGCGCACAGAGTGCAAAACATATGATTGCAAAAAACATTGGTGTCCTCGGTGCAGGCCAACTCGGGCGTATGCTGGCGCTGGCAGGTTATCCGCTGGGCAACACCTTCACCTTTTTAGATACCACCGGTAACCCCAGCGCGGGTATCGGCGAGGTGATTGTCGACCCGGAGAACCAGCATCTGGCGGCGTTTCTGGATAAGGTCGATGTAGTGACCTATGAATTCGAGCACCTCCCCGTTGAGTTGGTAAAGCAGATTGAGCAGCACAAGCCGGTTTATCCCGGCAGTCGCGCTATTGCGGTGTGCCAAAACCGTGTAGAAGAGAAAACGCTGTTTGATCGCTTGGGTATTCCCACGCCGGCCTATCGCGTGGTGGAAAGTGCTGAGCAGCTCGCTGCCGCCGCCGCTGAGCTTGGTTGCCCGGTAGTGGCCAAATCGGTCACGGAAGGCTACGACGGCAAAGGGCAGGCGGTGCTGAAAGCACCGGAACAGGCTCAAGAGGCGTGGGACTCGATTGGCCATACGCAGCTCATCGTCGAGGCGTTTGTCGATTTTGTGCGCGAAGTATCGATGATTGCGGTGCGTGGCCGCGATGGGGAAGTGGTGTTCTACCCCATGGCAGAGAACCAGCACGTAGACGGCATTCTGCGTTATTCAGTGGCGCCGCTGCCCGACCTGGACGACAGTGTTCAGCAAACCGCCGATGGCTACATTCGTGCGCTGCTGGATGAGCTGGATTACGTGGGCGTGCTGGCGCTGGAGCTGTTCCAAACCCGTGATGGCAGCCTGCTGGCCAACGAAATGGCCCCGCGGGTGCATAACTCCGGCCACTGGACGATGGACGGCGCAGTGACCAGCCAGTTCGAGAACCATCTGCGGGCAGTTCAAGGCTTGCCGTTAGGCGCAACCAACGCCATTGCGCCCACCTGCATGGTGAATGTGATTGGCCTGGAAGGTGATAACGCCGCGCTGCTAGCCATTGCCGATACCCACTTGCATCGCTACGACAAAGCCGAGCGCCCAGGGCGTAAGCTGGCTCACGTTAACGTCGTGGCGTCGAGTCACGCCGAGCTGCTTGAAAAAGTGCGTGCTTGTCAGGCGTTGATACCCGATGCGCCCCCCGTTGAGTGGAGTTTTGAATCTACGTTATGAACAACGAAGCCGCCTGAAAAGGCGGCTTTTTAATTTCTGATGGTGACTACTTTTGTGACTTAAACGTGCTAAAACAGATGTATTAAACAAAGCCTAACCAATAAGATTGGCGTTAAGCCGACTGAAGAACAGGGAGTTTGTATGTCGCCCCCCACACCCCTCGCCGCCACGGCGATGGCCTCCGGGCTGCGCAGTGGTTATCAGCGTGACTATCACATCACCATGCAGCGTTTGCGTGGCGAAAAAGTGCGCCTGCTTTACGACAACCTTTGGCAGCCAGTGCTGAGCAGCGTGCTGGCGGGTGGGCTGCTGGTAGCGGCCATGTGGCCGGTGGTGGATGCCGCGCTACTGCTGGGGTGGTTTACGGTGCTGGTGGCGATTTCAGGATTGAGATTACTGCTAGCCCAGCGGTTTAAGCGCCTGCCTGCGCTACAGCAGCAGCGCCAGCGCTGGCTGCGTTGGTTTGCCATCGGTGCCATTGCATCAGGGTGCGTGTGGGGGACTTCGGGTGTGCTGCTGTTTAGCCACGACCACCCCGGCCAAATTGCCGCGCTCTCGATTGTGCTGGCCGGTATTGCTGCGGGGGGCGTGACCACGCTCTCTTCGGTGTGGTGGATTGCCATTGGCTTTGTATTGCCCATTCTACTGCCCCTGAAGTTTCAATTTCTGCTACAGGGCTCGTCCCTCTCCATTTTGATTGGTCTGATGTTGGTGCTGTTTTTAGGCTTAATTATGGCGACCAGCCGCCGCTTTAGCCGCACCATTCACGACAATATCGCCCTGCGGGTGAGCATGGCCGCCCGGGAGGCGCAGCTGCGCGAAAGCGAAAACCGCTATCGCTCTATTTTTCAGCACTCGCCGTTAGGCGTGCTGCACTTCGATGAGCAGGGGCAGATTACCGACTGTAACAGCAAACTGCTGGCTATCCTGAGCGTGGAGCGCTCAAAGTTACTCGGCTACCGCATGCTGGACCGCTCTGCCGACCGAAAGGTGGCTCAGGCGGTTAGGGATGCGCTGGAAAAAGGCACGGGCTATTACGAAGGCACTTACCAACTGCCCAACGCCAGTGTGGGCACGCCTTTGCGAGCGTTCTTCAACGGGGTACATAGCGCCAGCAACCAGATGGTGGGCGGTGTGGCGATTATTGAGGATTTCACCGAACGAAAGCGCAACGAGGCGATTATCTACCGCCAGGCTTACTACGATGCGCTAACTGATTTGCCCAACCGCCGGCTGTTTATCGAGCGTTTAGAGGCGCTGTGTAATGGGCAGAACAGCGACCAGCGCGGTGGTTTGGTGATGTTTATGGATATGGACCGCTTCAAGCTGATTAACGACACCCTAGGCCATGCCGCAGGGGATGACTTGTTGGTGCAGGTCGCGCGCCGCTTGGAGTCGTGTTTGCAGGCGGATGATATGGCCGCCCGTTTAAGCGGCGATGAGTTTGTGCTGCTGGCGCTATTTGATGTCACCGACCCTGAGGCGCTCAACGCCGTGGCGGCGCGTTACATGGATGCGGTGCAGAGCGCGTTGTCCGGCAAGTACCGTTTAGAGAGCCGCTGGGTAGAGGTGACACCTAGCATGGGCTACACCTGTTTTGATGCCACGGCCTGCGACCATGCCGATGTGCTTAAACAGGCAGATACGGCGATGTATCAGGCAAAGACCGAAGGACGGGCGCGGCTGCGCCGCTACCAGCCCTGGATGCGTGAAGAAGTGAACAAGCGTGTGGCGGAACAGGCGCCTAACCTGCCAATTGACCGCTAAGCAGTAGCCACAGGGCAATCAAGGCAAAGTGCCCTGGGTACCAGGCAAGCCAAAGGCGGCGCGGCATTTCCAGCGCCACCGGCGGCACTCGCTGGGCAGCACCGGCAGCCAGCATCAGCACGATCACGCAGGTGGCGACGGTGAACGATTTAGCCATGTCGGAGGCGTTCATTTGCCCGGCAATCCAGAGCACAGGAAATGCCGCTAGCCCCGCCCAAAGGCGCGATTTCAACGCATTTCGGGTTTCGCTGAGCGCCTGCATGGCAAACATAAACAGCGGAATCAGCAGCAGGCCGTTATGGCCATACTCCACCCAAAATCCCAGTAGATACCACACCGTAACGCCGACGGCAGCGCCTAACATGAGCCAACCAAAGCCTAACGTTTGCCGTTGATAGTGCTGCCAGCCTTGCCGTACCAGCGCTCCTAGCGCCAATCCGCTGGCCAACGTAAAACAGACGTTCAAAATGAACGCATCCGAGGCGCGTGGCATCAGCATATAGGGCACTTGCGCGGCGAGGCCGATAATCAAAATCCGCCGTGAGTAGCGCAGTGGGTTGCGGGTATTAAACAGGCCGTGCCACGCCACCATGGCGGCAAACAGCGGAAACGCAATGCGCCCAATGGATGAACCCGCCCAACCTAAATCCCAGTCTCCCGGCAGCACGTAGCGGGTCAGGTGGTCCACAGTCATGGTGAACAGCGCCAGCCACTGTCCCCAGGCCGTCCAGTGGGAAGAGGGGCGAAACACCTCTGCGGCGCTTGCCTGTGGCGTTGCGTGAGCCGCCGTCGATTCAGCCATGCTACCTCCTTGTATGTGGTTAAGTGATAGTAAAGACCCGGTTTGGCGGAGCAAGTTCGCTGGAGTGACGGGGCCTGGCAGGCGCTGAAAATCGGTTTACCCAGCGCCCAAACGTGGTCAATGGCCCAGCGGCCTTCGCTGAGCACAATAAAATCCGCATCCACGCCGATGAACTCAGGAATGTAGAGAATATCGCTGGCTACCGAACCGGTCAGCGTAACGAGGGGAAGTTGGCACGGGCGTGCCAAAAGGCGGGGTGGGCTATTCGTAGAATCATTCGCTCAGGTAGAAACGGGCGATATTGCCACGGGTACCTGGGCGAAGCGCGTGCAGCGCGGGGGATAAGAGGAGGCGTGAGGGCATGATGGCGTCTCGCTTGCGTGCCTCCCCAAGCGGGGAGGCAATCTTAGGCAGTTAGCGCTTACTCTTCGCCGAAGTAACGGGCGTAGATTTCATCGTAAGTGCCGTCTTCCTGAAGCTCAGCCAGAGCTTCGTTGAACTGTTCGGCCAGCGCTTCATCACGCTGACGGAAGGCGATACCGAAACCCTCACCGAAGTACTCTTTAGGCTCGCTAATGCGTTCACCCACCACGACGTACTCGGCTTCTTCGCTGTCTAGCAGCGTGGACTGGCCGATCGGGAAGTCGAGGAAGACGATATCTAGACGCTGTGCTTCCATGTCCAGCACCATGTCGTCGGCGGTGGAATAGCGGCTGATGTCGGCAACGCTGCTGAAGTTATCAGTAACGTAGTTATCCTGCAGTGTACCGCGCTGAACGCCAATGGTTTTACCCGCAAGGGTCTCTTCGTTGGCTTCGCTGATATCCAGGCTGCTGGGGGCAAACCAGGCAGATGGCATGGTGATGTAGGGGTCAGAGAACAGCACCTGCTGGCGACGTTCGTCGTTGATGGTCATGGAAGACATGATGGCATCGTAGTTACGCGACATCAGGCCCGGAATGATGCCGTCCCACTCTTGCTCGACCCACTCGCAGGTAATGCCGATGCGCTCGCAAAGAGCGTTGCCCAGGTCGATGTCGAAGCCGGTCAGTTCACCTTCAGCGGTGCGGTATTCCATGGGCTCGTAGGGAACGTCGACGCCGATACGCACGTTGTCGTAATCGCGCGCGTGAGCAGAAGATGCTGCAGCGACGGCCAAGCTCAGCAGAGAAACAGTCAGTAGTTTTTTCATTTTTAGACTCTAAAAGAAGCAGGTTCACCCAAGGTGATCCCCCTTAACGTACCCCAGGTTGAGGTCGGCGAAAAGGGGGAGTCTGCATTTGAACCAACGTTTGTTTTACGCTGGACGTGTTGGATTTATCGTAGCTAGGAATTTTGTGGCCGCAGGTGGGCCAGTAATTTTTTCTCTAGGAAGCGGAAAAAATACAAAATCGCAAAGGTTAAACAGAGATAGATGGCCGCGACAAACAGGAAGGCATCAAACGGCGCATAAAAGCGGGCATACACAAAGCGTGCCGCGCCGGTGAGATCCATTAGCGTCACCACGCTAGCAATCGCGCTGGCGTGCAGCATGAAGATGACTTCATTGCCGTAAGCGGGCAGCGCACGACGAAAGGCGCTGGGCAGAATAATCCGCCGCATCATTAGGTTTTGCGACATGCCATAGGCGCGCGCTGCTTCGATCTCGCCTTTAGACGTGGCTTTGATCGCCCCACGGAAGATCTCGGTGGTGTAGGCCGCCGTATTGAGCGTAAAGGCGATAAGCGCCGGGTAGAAGGCTTCTTTTAGCACTGGCCACAGGAAGGTTTCCTGGATACCGTCGATGAACACAACGCCGTAGTAGATGATGTAGAGCTGGATCAGTAGCGGCGTGCCGCGAAATACGTAGGTATAGAGGTAGACCGGCAGGCTGATCCACTTATGCTTAGAACTGCGCATAATGGCCAGCGGAACCGCAAGAATTAACCCGGCCACCAGCGATAGAAACACCAGCTGTGTGGTGGTCACCAAGCCTTCCCAGTAGTATCCCAGGGTGGTGGGCGTAAAGATCAGGTTGTCTGCCAGCAGATCGTTAAACCATGCAGAGATATCTAGCATGTCACTGCCCCCCAAAGCCGATGTCGTAACGTTTTTGTAGCCGTGCAAAAATCCACTCGGAGACGCTGGCAATGAGCAGGTAGGCCACCGCCACAGGGATCAGAAACACGAAGGGCTCGTGGGTCGCGCGGGAAGCTTCGGCGGCTACTCGGACCATGTCGGTCAGGCCGATCACCGAGACCAGCGCGGTGGTTTTGAGCAGTACCATCCAGTTATTGGAAAGGCCGGGCAGGGCGTGGCGCATCATTTGGGGGAAGCGAATGCGACGAAAAACCAAACCACTGCTCATGCCGTAGGCTTTGCCTGCTTCTATCTGGCCGTTATCCACTGCCATGA
>Ga0208337_1000146_pt1 | contig 14539 bp, 13 predicted proteins | sample DeeseametaMP0371_FD_184213 | JGI IMG/M metagenome (GOLD analysis project Ga0208337, IMG submission 184213) | Marine microbial communities from the Deep Atlantic Ocean - MP0371 (SPAdes) | ecosystem: Environmental > Aquatic > Marine > Oceanic | place: East of Porto Seguro, South Atlantic Ocean... | reverse complement strand
ATGAATTATGTTTGAAAATTTAACAAATAAATTTGAGGAAATTTTTAGTTCTTTAAAAAAAGCACCTTCACTTAACGAAACTCAAGTTGATGAGGGCTTGCGACGGATACGCCAAGCTCTCTTAGAAGCGGATGTTGCATTACCTGTTGCAAAAGAATTAATAAAAAACATAAAACCTAAGGCAATTGGCCAAGAAATTATTAGATCAACTACACCTGGTCAAATGATAGTCAAAGTTGTTTTTGATGAGATTGTAAAAATTTTAGGTGATACCAAATCTGAATTAAATCTAAATGTGGTTCCACCGGCTTGCCTGATGTTAGTTGGGTTGCAAGGATCAGGAAAAACAACAACAGCTGCAAAACTTGCAAAATATTTAGAAAAAAAAAATAAAAAAAAATCTTTAATGGTTAGTTTAGACGTTTATAGACCTGCTGCACAAGAACAATTAAATATATTAGGGGAAAAGAATTCAATACAAACACTACCTATAGTAAAAGACCAATTACCACCTGATATTGTTAAACGAGCTCTTAATGCAGCTTCATTGAGTGGAGCTGATACAATAATTTTTGATACTGCGGGAAGAACTCAAATTGATCTTTCCATGATGAATGAAATTAAAGAAATTAAATCTTTAGCAAATCCAATAGAAACAATTTTAGTTGCAGATTCTCTTACAGGACAAGTAGCTGTTAATGTCGCACAAGAATTCAAAAAAGCTGTAGATTTGACCGGTATTATTTTAACTAGAGTGGATGGTGATGGAAGAGGTGGTGCTGCGCTAAGTATGAAATTTGCTACTAATACTCCTATCAAATTTATGGGAGTGGGTGAAAAAGTTGAGCAATTGGATGTTTTTCATCCAGACCGAATAGCGAATAGAATATTGGGTATGGGAGATGTTGTCTCTCTTGTTGAAAAAGCCTCTCAAGGTCTTGATCAAGAAAATATTAGAAAAACAGAAGAAAATTTAAAAGCCGGTTCGTTTTCTATGGAAGATTATTTAAGTCAACTTAGACAAATGAAAAAAATGGGTGGCATGGAGGGAGTGTTATCAATGTTACCCGGGGTATCAAAAATAAAAAAACAAATGGATAATGCAAATATTGACGAAAATATAATCAAAATTAATGAAGCGATTATTTTATCTATGACTAAAGAAGAAAGGTTAAGTCCGAAAATAATCAACGCTTCAAGAAAAAAAAGAATTTCTAGTGGTTCAGGAGCAGATTCTGCCACTATAAATAAGTTGCTCAAGCAATTTAAAATGATGACTAATATGATGAAAAAAATGTCTAAGGGTGACCCAAAAGGTGGGATACCTCCAGAAATTTTTAACCAACTCAAATAAAAGAAAGGAAAACAAAATGTCTAAATTTATGAACGTTGTTAGAAGTAAAGTTAAGGAAGGTAAAAAAGATGAGTATATGAAAAAATTAAAGGAATTTTTTAATAATATGAAAGGAACAGATGGTTTGATCTCAATGAAACAAATTCAAACTGGACCTAGTAATATGTGTATCATTGGAGAGTGGAAAGGCGAGCAATCAATCGCAAAAGCAAGAGATAAAATGATTGCAGGATTAGATACTGTTAGACCTTTGCTTGAAGAAATTTCACCAGAATTAGGTGTCACGGATCCAGTTGCTGGTCCCGTAATAATGGAGGACAAATAATATGCTTAAGATAAGATTATCAATGGGTGGTGCCAAAAAAAGGCCAGTTTATAAAATTGTAGTTGCGGACAGCAGATTTCCAAGAGATGGAAGATTTATTGAGAAAGTAGGTTTTTTTAATCCACTTTTGCCAAAAACAAAAAAAGAAAGAGTTAATTTGGAAGTGGAAAGAATAAAACATTGGATTAGTAAAGGTGCTAAACCAACATTAAGGGTTTCTAGAATACTAGGAGAGGCAGAAGTTTATCCAATGCCTCTTAAAGGAAACAATCCACTTAAAGCAATTCCAAAAAAAGATAGAAAAAAAGAAAAAACAGAAGGCGAAAAACCAGCGGCTGAAGCATCAAAAGCAGAACGAAAGAAAGAAGAGCCTAAGAAAGAGGCTCCAAAAGCAGAACCACAGAAAGAAGAACCGAAGAAAGAATAAATGTGGACAGCAAGAGTATTTACTTTATATCCTGAATTATTTCCGGGACCATTAGGTGTTGGGTTATATAAAAAGGCAATGGATAAAAAAATATGGTCATTAGAAGTAGTGAACATCAGGGATTATGCTACAGATAAACACAAGACTGTAGACGATACTCCTTTTGGAGGGGGAACAGGGATGTTAATGAGAGCGGATGTTATAGCCAACTCTTTAGATAAAAATATTTCTAATAAGGATGAACCAATTATTTATTTATCTCCAAAGGGAAAAAAATTTGATCAAATTTTTGCAAAGAAAATATTGGATAAAAATATAAATATTGTATGTGGTCATTTTGAAGGAGTTGATCAAAGATTATTGGAAACGAGAAATATAGAAGAAGTTAGTGTTGGAGATTTTGTTTTGTCAGGTGGTGAAATAGGCGCTTTTGTAGTAATCGATACAATCGTTAGATTAATCCCGGGTGTACTTGGAAATGCTAATTCATTAGCTGAAGAAACCTTTGAAAGATATTTATTAGAATATCCCCAGTATACAAAACCTCAAAAATGGGAAAAAAAAGATGTTCCAGATGTATTATTAACTGGAGATCATGTTAAAATAAAGGACTGGCGTTTATCTCAATCAAAGGATATAACACGACGCCGACGTGCCGATTTGTGGGAAAAATATAAAAAAAATAAATGAAAAATATAGAAGAAATAAATAAAGAAAGTGTTAAAAAAATTCTAACAACAAAAAAAATTCCTGAATTTTTTGCAGGTGATACAATTAAGGTTGGGGTCAGGATTGCTGAAGGAATAAGAGAAAGAATTCAGTATTTCGAGGGTGTTTGTATTGCAAAAAAAAATAGAAGTATAAATTCATCATTTACAGTTCGTAAAATTTCATTTGGTGAAGGTGTTGAAAGAACATTTGCATTATATAGTTCAATTATTGGTTCTATTAAAGTCATAAGATCGGGTCAAGTTAGAAGAGCAAAGTTATATTATTTAAGAGATAGAAAAGGTAAATCAGCAAGGATTTCTGAAAAAATTAAGAAAAAAATTGGTATAGACATTTCAGAACAGACAGTTGAAAATAAAATTGTTAAAGAAGAGCCTAAAAAAGAAGCTCCTAAAGCAGCGGCACCAAAGGCCGAGCCCAAAAAAGCAGAACTTAAAAAAGAGAAATTAAAAACAGAGAAAAAATAATTTTTTTCTATAATGCCCCAAACTCTCTACGACAAAATTTGGAAAGAACATATAGTTCATCAGCAAGATGATGGAACAACTTTATTATATGTTGATAGACATCTTATTCATGAAGTAACCAGCCCCCAGGCATTTGAGGGTTTAAGATTGTCAAAAAGAAGAGTAAGAAAACCGGATCTTACTTTAGCTGTAGCGGATCATAACGTACCCACAACTGATCGATCAAAAGGTATTGACGATCAAGAGTCGAAAATTCAAGTAGAAACACTTGAAAAAAATTGCAAGGAATTTGGTATAGAACTTTTTGATATGAAAGATAAAAGACAGGGAATTGTCCATATTATTGGTCCTGAACAAGGATTTACACAGCCAGGTACAGTAATTGTTTGTGGTGACAGCCATACCGCAACACATGGAGCTTTTGGCGCATTAGCTTTTGGTATTGGCACCTCTGAAGTTGAGCACGTTTTGGCTACTCAAACTCTGATTCAAAAAAAATCAAAAAATTTACGAATAAATGTGATTGGTAAGTTGCCAACTGGAGTTACATCAAAAGATGTTATTTTACAAACCATAGGCAAGATAGGAACTGCTGGTGGAACTGGAATGGTCATTGAGTATGCGGGGTCAGTAATTGAAAATCTAAATATTGAGCAACGTATGACGATTTGTAACATGTCGATAGAGGCAGGTGCTCGAGCAGGTCTAATTGCTCCCGATGAAAAAACTATTCAATATTTAAAGGATAAACCAATGTCTCCCAAAAAAACAAGCTGGGAAAAAGCTGTAGAATATTGGTCTAAACTTAAATCTGATCCTGAAGCTAAATTTGATCGAGAAGTAAAAATAAAAGGAGAAGATATTAATCCAATGGTAACTTGGGGAACCTCTCCACAAGATGTTGTTCCAATTACTGGTCAAGTTCCCGATCCAGAAAAAGAAAAAGATGAAGACAAAAAAATATCTATGAAAAGATCTTTGAATTATATGGGACTTAATCCGAATACAAAAATAACCGATATTAAAGTTAATAGAATTTTTATTGGAAGCTGCACTAATGGAAGAATAGGTGATTTAAGAGATGCAGCCAAAATTATAAAAGGAAGAAAAGTGGCTCAACATGTTAGTGCTATGGTGGTTCCAGGATCAGGCCTTGTTAAACAACAGGCGGAAGAAGAAGGAATAGATAAAGTATTTAAAGATGCAGGATTTGATTGGAGAGAACCAGGTTGTTCCATGTGTTTGGCTATGAATGCTGACAAACTTAATCCACAAGAAAGATGCGCTTCTACATCAAATAGAAATTTTGAAGGTCGTCAAGGTCGTGGAGGAAGAACTCATTTAGTGAGTCCAGCCATGGCCGTTGCCGCCGCAATTGACGGTCATTTAACTGATGTAAGAAAGTTTCAGAATTAATATGAAAAAATTTAATATTCTAAAAGGAATACCTGCAAATTTACCAATGATGAACGTTGATACCGATATGATTATTCCAAAACAATTTTTAAAAACCATAAAAAGAACCGGTCTTGGAAAAGGTTTATTTTTTGAAATGCGTTACGACGAGAATAGTAAAAAAATAGAAAAATTTGTGTTAAATAAAAAACCCTATAACAATTCACCAATTTTATTAGTTGGTAAAAATTTTGGATGTGGCTCTTCAAGAGAACATGCTCCTTGGGCATTGTTAGATTTTGGAATCAGATGCGTGATAGGCGCAAGTTTTGCAGATATTTTTTATAATAATTGTTTTAAAAATGGTATGTTGCCAATCATTTTAGGCGAAAAACAAATTGAAGAACTTATTCAATATTCAGAAAGAAAAGAAAACATAGAAATAAGTCTTACGGAACAAGAAATTATATTTGGAAATAAAAGAATTAAATTTGAAATCGATCCATTTAAAAAAAAATGTTTATTGGGTGGTCTAGATGATATTGCACTATCTTTAGAAAAATCAGAAAAAATATCTTCTTATGAAAATGAACTTAAGAAAAATAAACCTTGGTTAAATTAAAATGAGTAAAGTTAAAAAAAGAAAAATTTTATTATTACCAGGCGATGGAGTTGGACCTGAGGTTGTAGCAGAGGTCAAAAAAATTATTGAGTGGTTTAATGAAAAAAAATCTTTAGATTTTGAAACTGAAGAGTGTTTAGTAGGTGGTGCGTCATACGAAAAACATAAAAAACCAATTACAGATGAAGTTTTTTATAAAGCTCTGGAATCAGAGACTGTAATTTTAGGAGCAGTTGGCGGTCCAAAATGGGATAATTTAGAATTTTCAAAAAGACCGGAAAGAGGACTTTTAAAATTAAGAAAAGAGCTAAAGTTGTTTGCCAATCTTAGGCCAGCAATTTGTTTTGATCAGTTAATTGATGCGTCTAGTTTAAAACCTGAAATTGTATCAGGGCTAGACATAATGATTGTTAGGGAACTAACGGGGGGTATATATTTTGGAGAACCTAGAGGAATTAAACCTATAGAAAATGGCGAACGTAAAGGTATTAATACTCACACGTATACTAGTAGTGAAATAATTAGAGTTGCTAAAGTAGCTTTTGAACTTGCTCAAAAAAGAAACAAAAAAGTCACGTCTTGTGACAAATCAAATGTTATGGAAGCCGGTATTCTTTGGAGAGAAGAAGTTCAAAAAGTAAAAGACGAAGAATATCCAGATGTAGAATTGAGTCATATGCTTGCAGATAATTGTGCTATGCAACTTTTAAGAAATCCAAAACAATTCGATGTTATCGTAACAGATAATTTATTTGGCGACATATTATCTGATGAGGCGGCTATGTTAACCGGATCGATAGGGTTACTGCCATCAGCATCTTTAGGTGCAAAAGATAAGAATGGTAAAATAAGATCTATGTATGAGCCTGTGCATGGTTCAGCTCCCGATATTGCCGGCACAGGAAAAGCAAATCCCATTGCAACCATTCTTAGTTTTTCAATGGCCCTCAGATATACTTTAGATTTGGATAAAGAAGCAGATAATTTAGATCAAGCAGTTCAAAAAGTTCTTGATGATGGCTTAAGAACCAAAGATATTTTATCTAAAGGTAAAAAAGAAGTCTCCACCTCGCAAATGGGAGATGCAATAATTTCAAAACTTAAATAATATCCTATCCAATGAATATTAAAAGTGTGGTTGTCATTGGCTCTGGAACTATGGGAAGTGGCATTGCAGCACAATTATGCAATGCAGATATTCCTGTAACATTGTTAGATTTAACAACAGAAATTTCTCAAAAAGCAAAAAAAAAAATTTTTGAATCTAGACCTCCTTTATTAATTGATAAAAGCAAAATTGATAATATTGGAGTAGGCAATATACAAGAAAATTTTGATATCATTAAAAAAGCTGATTGGATAGTCGAAGCAGTAGTGGAAAGAATAGATATCAAGCATAATCTTTATGAAAAAATATTAAAAGCAAGAAAAAAAGACTCAATAATTTCATCAAACACATCAACCATTCCCTTAAGTATTTTATCAGCAAAAATGTCAAATGAAGATAAAAAAGACTTTTGTATTACTCACTTTTTTAACCCCGTTAGATATATGGATTTATTAGAAATAGTTAGTGAAAATATTAACGATATAAAAAAAATAAATTTTTTAAAAAATTTTTGTGAAAACAGTCTAGGTAAAGGTGTAATTGTTTGTAAAGACACTCCTGGTTTTTTAGGAAACAGGGTTGGAGTGTACGCTATGCAGGTTGCGATGACAGAAGCTATAAAAATGAAATTGAGCATAGAAGAAGCAGATGCAGTTTTTGGAAGACCTATGGGTATACCTAAAACAGGTGTTTTTGGATTATACGATTTAATCGGTATTGATCTAATGGCAGATGTTTTAAGAAGTTTTCTAAAAGAATTGCCAGCTTCAGACGTATTTCACGAGGTAGCTAAGGAAATTCTATTAATAAAAAATTTAGTAGAAAATGGTTATACTGGCAGAAAAGGCAAAGGCGGATTTTATAGAATAAATAAACAAGATGGAAAAAAGGTATTAGAGGCAATTAATTTAACTACCAGAGAATATTCTCCATCTAAAAAAATTAACCTTAATATTGATGAAAAAGTTAATTTAAATGAACTTGTTTCAAGAAATGATAAATATGGAAAATATGCCTGGTTAGTAATTTCAAAAATTATTCTTTATGCTTCTTCTTTAATTCCCAGTGTAACAAAAGATTATAACAATATTGATGAAGCAATGAGGCTTGGTTTTAATTGGATAAAGGGTCCGTTCGAAATGCTCGAAGAACTTGGAGTGAAATTCTTTGTAGAAAAAGATGTACACTTAAAAACAAATGAATTTATAAAAAAACTTTACGATCAAAAAACTGATACTTTTTATGGAACAAGACAAATCTACACAAATTTAGAAACATTAGGGAAAGTAAAACAATTAGCAAAAATTAAAAAAGATAATAAATCAGCTATTACTTACGAACATAAAAATTGTAAAATCGTGGAATTTAATACTAAGGCTAATACTTTAGATTATGATTCCATGAGTGCTTTAAGAGCAGCCTCCGATCAAAACTTGATAATTATTAATGAGAGTATGCAATTTTCAGCGGGAGTTAATTTAAATTATATTATGGACTTTGTGAAAGAAAAAAATTGGAAAGGTATTGAAAAGTTTCTTCATTATTTTCAAATGACCTGCAAGCAACTAAAATATTCTGATAATTTGGTTATTGCTGCGCCATCAGGATTAACTTTAGGAGGCGGTGAAGAAGTTTGTATTCAAAGTGATTATGTAGTTGCTCACTCTAATATTGTGATGGGCTTGGTAGAGACTCTTGTGGGATTAATACCTTCTGGAGGTGGAACCAAAGAATTGTTATGGAGATGGCTACAAACACAGGAAGCTAAAAAAGATCCTGACTTCGCTCCACAAAAAGTATTTAATATTATTGGTTACGGGAAGACGGCTAGTTCACCCGTTGAAGCTGTACCATTTAAGTTTTTATTAGAAAAAGATAAAAGTGTTATGAACAGAAACAAGCTACTTTCAGTTTCTCAAGATTTAATTAACGAAAAAAAGAATGGATATAAACCACCAAAAAAACCAACTTTTAAGTTATCAGGAGGTCAAGTAAAAGATAAAATGTTCCAAACTCTTGAAAATCTTTTCAAAGAAAAGAAAATTTTGGAGCATGGAATGGAAGTTGGAAAAAAATTAGCTTTTGTATTAAGTGGAGGTAGTACAAGCCTTGATAAAGAATTATCCGAAGATGATATGTATGCTTTAGAAAGAGAAGCTTTTATTAGTTTAATTCAAATGGAAAAAACTCAAGCTAGAATTAAACACACACTTTCAACTGGAAAACCCTTAGTAAATTAAATGGCTACTTATACTGCTCCAATAGATGATATGATGTTTCTCTTCGAGAAGCTAAGAGATAATCCTTATTACAATGAACTTGAAAAATACAAGGAAGTTAATCCTGATCTTGCAAAAGATATTTTAGAACAAGCTGCAAAAATAACTGAAAATCTTATATTACCCTTAGCTAAAGCTGGAGACGAGACACCAGTTACTTTCGAAAATGGAGTAGTAAGAACTTCACCAGGCTATAAAGAGGCTTACAAAAAATTTATTGAAGACGGCTGGGTTTCTCTATCTTGTGATCCAGAGTACGGAGGTCAAGGAATGCCAAAAACTATCAGTGCATTTTTTGAAGAAATGTTATCTTCAGCTAGCCTTTCCTTTAAATTGTATAGTGAGTTAAGTATAGGTGCTTATAATTGCATACTTCAACATGGTACGGATTCTGTAAAGAAAAAATTTCTTCCTAATATTGTTAAAGGTACTTGGAGCGGAACTATGTGTTTAACAGAACCAGTTTGTGGAACAGATTTGGGATTATTAAAGACAAAAGCTGTGGAGCAGTCAAACGGTACTTATAAATTAACTGGTCAAAAAATATTCATAACTTCAGGAGATCATGATCTTACGGACAATATTATACACTTGGTTCTTGCAAGAACTCCTGACGCACCTTCAGGAACAAAAGGAATTAGTTTATTTTTAGTGCCAAAAATTCAAGTTAAGGAAGATGGATCTTTAGGTCCAAGAAATGGTGTTTCAACTGGCTCTATTGAAAGCAAAATGGGGATTAAAGGATCTGCTACCTGTGCTTTAAATTTTGATGGCGCCGTTGGACATATCATTGGACCCAAAAATAAAGGACTGAGCTCAATGTTCACTATGATGAATTTAGAAAGAATTGTTGTAGGCATTCAAGGCTTAGGAATATCTGAAATCGCCTATCAGAATGCTTTAAATTATTCGAAAGAGAGAAAACAGGGAAAATCTAATAATAGAAAAACACAAAATGGAGCAGATTTAATTATTGATCATGCAGATATTAGAAGATCACTATTAAATATGAAATCAATTATCGAAGGTGAAAGAGCTTTAAGTTTTTGGTTAGCTCAACAAACTGAAGTTAGTTTGCATCACAAAGACAATAAAATCAAAGAAGAAGCTTTAGACTTAGTATCTTTAATGACCCCTGTTGTTAAATCATTATTTACGGATATGGGTATGGAAATTACTAGTGATGCCATGCAAATTTTCGGAGGATATGGTTATACAAAAGACCAAGGGATCGAACAGCTATATCGGGATAATAGAATTACACCAATATATGAAGGAACTAATTCTGTGCAATCAATAGATTTAGTTTTTAGAAAACTTTTTAATAAAGATAGGAATATTATTGGTCGATACATTAAATTTATTGAGAAAGAAATTAAAAAAAGTAAAAAACAAGCAAAAATAAAACTATTCGCCAAAAAGCTAGATGATTATTTAAAAATAACAGTAAACTTTACAAATTGGATTAAGAAAAATATGAAAAGTTCCAAAGATGACGTAAGTGCCGCATGTAATGATTACCTTAAAGTTTTAGGTTTAATAGCTTTAGCCTACTCTTGGTTAAAGGTGTTAGATGTTAGTTATAAAGAAATTAGTAAAAATAAAAAGTTTTTTGAAGACAAAATTGAAACTGCAAGTTTTTTCTTTAATCGTGTATTACCTAGAATAGATTCCCATTATAAATCTGCAACCTCTGGAAGTAAGTACATAATGGATTTTAAATTTAGTTAAACTGATTTAATTATTACCCCATTGTAAATGGGTCTGACATAGGTTTTTCCGAGGTATTAAACCAAGTAGTTTTAATTCTAGTATAATCTTTTATTGATTCAATGCCTGCCTCGTTGCCATATCCGCTATCTTTCATTCCACCAAAAGGTGCTGAAGGTGATATTAATCGATAAGTATTTACAAACGTGATTCCGGCACGTATTGCTTTTGAAACTCTTAAACCTCTACCCAAATCTTTTGTGTAAACACCGGAAGATAAACCATATTGGTTATCATTCATTTTATTAATTACTTCTTCTTCTGTTTCAAATTTCATTACTGACAACACTGGGCCAAATAGTTCATTTTCAGCTGTCGGAAGGTTATGATTTTTACATTCCATTATGGTTGCCGGGAAGTAGTAACCTTTGTTAGATAGCGTATGCCTTTTTCCCCCACATTTTATTTTTCCACCTTGATCAACTGTAAGTTTGATATTTTTTTCTATTATTTCTAATTGTTTTAAACTACTAAGAGGGCCCATTTGAGTATCGGAATCCATTGGGTTACCCAATTTTATTTTTTTTGCACGATTAACTAATTTATCTAAAAAATTATCATAAATACTTTTTTGTAAATATAATCTAGATCCGGCTATGCAGCTTTGGCCGCTAGCGCCAAAAATACCTGCGATTATTCCATTTAATGCATTTTCTTGATCAGCATCATCAAATACAGCTACAGGACTTTTTCCACCCAATTCTAAACTTACTTGAGATAAGTTTTCTGCAGAATTTCTAATTATATGTCTTGCTGTTTCCGCCCCACCAGTAAAAGCAATTCTCTCAACAAGTTTATGTGTGGTTAATGCTTTTCCACAAGGATCACCAAAGCCAGTAACAACATTTACAACACCTTTAGGCAATCCAGTTTTTTCTATTAATTTTACAAATTCAAACATTGTTGCAGGTGCCAATTCAGAAGATTTAATTACAACAGTATTTCCCATTGCAAGCGCCGGAGCAAGTTTAACTGCTGTTAACAACATTTGTGAGTTCCATGGAATAATTGCGGCAATAACGCCAATTGGTTCTCTAGTTGTGATGGCATGCATGTTTGGTTTATCAATTGGCAAAACAGTTCCTTCTACCTTATCTGCTAAACCAGCAAAATAATCATAATATTCTGCAATATAATTTGCTTGTGTTTTTGTTTCTCTAAAAAGTTTTCCAGTGTCAATGGTTTCAATTTTTCCTAACATTTCTGCATTTTCTCTTAATTGGTTTGCAATAGCTTTTAAGTAATTAGCTCTTTCTCTGGGTAACAACTTTGGCCATTTACCTTCAAAAGCTTTTTGTGCAGCGTGAACCGCCTTATCTACATCTTTTGCACTAGCTTCGGGAACAATAGCCCATGATTCATTATTTTCTGGGTTTAAAGTTTCAAAAGTTTTTTTATTTTCTGCATCAACCCACTCTCCATTGATACACATTTTATATTCTTTAAGTTTAGGCATTATTCCTATCGATAAAATTTTTAAAAATTATATTTACATCATCTGCACATTCTACACCACAAAGATGTCTTCCTTTTTTGATTTCCACAAATTTACTATCTCGGATTAATTTACTTAAATTTCTAGCCATTTCAGGCGTTGATCCTACGTCGTTTTCTCCGGTGGTTACAAGAGTATTAACGTTAATTTTTTTAATCAAGTTGTCATCATCCTGATAATTAACAAAAAGCTCGTATGATTTTAAAAAATTTTTATGGTCATTACTTTCTAAACCTAAATATATTTTTTTATAAATTTCTAGATTTTTTTTAATAAAACTTTGTGTAAACCATCTTCTTAAAGCAGTATGTCTTGAGGCGGGTTTATTCATTTTAGCTACGTGAAATCTATTAAGAACCACTCTTTTCTGCTCTTCAGTTCTTTTGTATATTGATCCATGAATTATTAATGAACATAGTCTTTCCGTATGTTTGGAAGCGAAGTCTCTAGCAATGAGTGCTCCTAATGAAAAGCCGACCAAATGAATTTTTTTAAATTCCAATTGATTAATTAAGCTGAGCAATTGGTTAGAAAAATCATTAAAATTTATTTTTGATTTGTTTGGAGGTGTTTTTCCATGTCCAAGCAAGTCGTAGGTAAGCGTTGTATAATCTTTGAAAAAGTCTATTTGAGGCTTCCAAATATCTTGATTTAGACCCACGCCATGTATAAATACAATTGGATTTTTTTCACCAACTTTATTCAAAGAATAATTAGTATCAAAAGAATTTGAAGTTTTTGACATTAAAATTATTTTGGATTTTTTATTCCCATTTCCTTCATATCCTGGTATCGATCTCCAGTTCTGGCATGCGCTCTTCCTCCTGGGGATCCACCAATGGCAACTACAATTTCATCGTCGCATGGGGCATCTTGAATATTAAATTCATGCGTTAAATAATAAGGCCTTAATCCAGAATCTGTTTTGTGCATCATTGGAATTGAAATTTTACATCCTGCAGGACCTCTGGTATTTGTAAAACTTAAATAAGAGGTTCCTTCAACTGCATCTCTAAACTTATTTCCAAATCTTAATGTGTGTATAAATGCAGAAGCATGCTCGATTTCACCTTTTAAGCCTACAACTCCAGCTTTACCGTAAGCTAAAATTTTTTCACCCGAACCTATTTCTTTAATTAATTCAGGAACCAAAATATCACCAAGTTTTGGAGCCAATGAAAGAATTTCCGGTTTTAAATCTTCAACGAAACCTTTGTCAATCCAAGGGTTTTTGATTACCGCAGCAACTGAAACAAGCAGTACAGGGTCTTTTGCTTTTTTACCACCTTCAATAAAAGTTTTATCAACAAATTTTGCTAATTTTCTTAGTTTTAAATCCATTATTAACCTGCTTGTTTTACTCCAGTTTTTACTGAATTTATTTTTGGAATCACTTCATCATTAAAAAGTTTAATACTTCTTATAGCATCTTCATGTTTTACACCAGGCATACTTGACCACACTTGTAAATTTTGAAGATTAAGTTCTGACTGTAATTCTTTAATTTTTTCGATTACATAGTCTGGTGTGCCAAATAACATATTTCTTTTGTGCAAAAAATCATAATTTAATAAATCTAACTTTCCTTTAGTTTGAGGAAGTTCTTCACCTGGATCCATATGATTGCCTAGGCCCCTCCAATGACAAACCCATCTCATGTAATTTACCATTTGTTCGCCAGCTAACTTTTTTGCATCTTCCATTGTTTCAGCGACGAACATATCTCTTACCAAGGAAATTCCCTCTCCCATTGGGATATCTTTTTTTTCTGTTTCAGATTTTTCATTTTTGTATATTTCAAATCTTTTTTTTAGGGTTTTAACTGTAGGAATCCACATTATGCAATTAATTCCATTTTTTGCTGCCAATTCAATAGATCCTGTAGAGTCTACTACTTGCCATAGGGGTGGATGAGGTTTTTGGAATGTTCTAGGGATTACACCAATTTTTTTTATTTTATTAGTTTTTAAATCCATAAAATCTTCATTAGGCGGACTCATATCGTGTTGCCAAACAAAGTTTGGAGAAGGGTAAGAATAAAATTCTCCTTTATGGCTAAAAAACTTTTCGGTCCAAGCTTTTTTCATTATAGTTAAAGTTTCTTGAAATAACCTTTTATTTTTGGCTTGATCGTTTAAATCTGCTTCGACGTTCATATGAATAGCTTCTCTTCCATAAACACCTCTACCAATTCCAACATCCACTCTTCCTTTCGAAAATTGATCCAATGCAGCAATGTCTTCAGCTAATCTTATTGGATTCCAAAAAGTAATAACATTACAAGCTTGTCCTAATCTTATTTGTTTTGTTCTTGCGGCAATATCTGCACATATCATTAACGGATTAGGGGAAGATTCCATACCTTCGTGGTTGAAATGGTGTTCAGTAAACCAAATAGAGTTCCAATTATTTTTGTCACAATAAACAGCTATGTCTCGAGCATTATCTAAGATTTCTGTGTATGGTTTTTTTTTCCAATTAGTAATATTACAAAAATATCCAATCTTCATCAGCATCTCCTTAAAATATTTAAGTCGACCGATCCCGCTTTCATTTGTAATAATGATG
>Ga0208337_1000139_pt1 | contig 14962 bp, 16 predicted proteins | sample DeeseametaMP0371_FD_184213 | JGI IMG/M metagenome (GOLD analysis project Ga0208337, IMG submission 184213) | Marine microbial communities from the Deep Atlantic Ocean - MP0371 (SPAdes) | ecosystem: Environmental > Aquatic > Marine > Oceanic | place: East of Porto Seguro, South Atlantic Ocean... | reverse complement strand
CGTGAGCGCAAGGATTCATTGACCTGTTGCTCAGTCTTAATCTCAGAAAGGTATTCGTCGACCCCTTGCAGAGAATCAAAGCTAAACCCATCGGGTATCGTCGGAACCTTTTCCACTAGTAGGGTGGACAGTCGCTCGATTTCTGCCAACAGACTTTCGAGGTGTCTCTCACCCTCGTGCACTTGCAAAGCGTTAGGGTTGCGTTCGTTAAAGAGGATCTCCAACTCTTTGTGTAGCGTTTGATAACGGGTTTCTAGTTCTTCCAGATCCCCGATCGCTAGCAGTTTGTTGGATTCATTGCTGATACGTTGTTTAGTGTGCTTCAGAGCGCCCTGTGCGTCCCGTGCAGACGATTTAAGCTTCTGGTGGACACCTAGGGCATACGAAAAATCAATGTGGCATAGACGTGTTATCCACTCGCGGCGCTTAGCAGGGGATAGGTTGGTGAAGTGGGTATCGCCAATTAACAATTCATGCAAATCTTGCGTTAACCCAAACTCTTGTTCAACCAGCTCCTTTTGCACTGCCCCTGTGCCGCCCGGGTTGAGCTCTTCGCCATTTTTCACAAAACTATGTTTGTTTCCCGATTTAAATATCGAGGAAAGATTATAACGATCGTTACCTTTCTCAATATCTATTTTTTTAAATCCACCCTTGGCATAGTTGTTGGTTTGCGCGGGTAGTGGGCTAAGTTCATAGAGCACGGAACTCTTACCACTTCCGTTAGTACCCAGAATCAATTGATAAATGCTTTCGGGCTCTAGCGTAAGGCAGTGAATATTGTTTAATAGTAGACGTTTGTAACCGGATAAAACTAAGCGCGTAATCTTCACACTTAACCCCTCGCAATGTATATGTGATTCTATAGAAGACGTCATTCAAGTAAGGATTAACGATATGCAGCCTACGTTAAGTCAGTTCCAAATATATTCAATAGGTTTTGCCTCACAAAACAAGCCTCTCGACAGTGACAACCTTTATATCGTTCCCATTGAAGTTACTCCGTTTGGTGATGGTGAGGTGGATGCTCGTGAAGAAGATTTTGAAGGGGAAGGGAAGGATCGGTTCGACCAAGACTACACGGTGAAGGTAAGTCACAACAACTCCATTGAAGCCACGTGGCTGCGCATCGGTCACACCAACCGTCGAACACCACCCGACGTAAGGCGTGGGGAACGGGTCATGATTTATCGTCATTCCGATTCCGGAGAATTCTTCTGGGACAGCATGGGGATGGACGATCACCTGCGCCGTAAAGAAACCGTGATTTATTCTTGGAGTGATACTGAAGACGAAAGCAAAGATGCCACAGCGCCTGAAAACTGCTATTCCCTGGAGATCTGTACTCACACCAAACAAGCTACTTTTCGTACCGTGAAAGCCGACGGTGAGCCGTTCGCTTATACCCTTCAATTTAATACGGGTGATGGGGTAGTGGTGTTAACTGACGATGTGGGTAACCATATTCAGTTGGACAGTGCAGAAACCAAAATTACCGTCATGAACAAGGATGGTTCTTACACGCACTGGGATAAGGTCGACATCAACATGTATGCCCCGAATGAGATTACCATGAAGGCCGAGAATCGCATTTTCATGGAGTGTGGCAGCTCCACCATTGAGATGACGCCTAGTAACATCACGCAAAAATCTCCCCGCATCGATCTTAACCCGTAGGTAATGAACAATGGCATCTTTACAACCTGCAAGTGGTGTGTTGTTCGATACCCGTTTGGATCAATACGTCACCCGTCAAATTAGTGCAGTGCAGATTTTATTACGTGAATTAGCATTAAGGAGTTAATTATGCCAGCCGCAACTCGTTTAGGTGATGATTGCACCGGCCACGGCACTTTCCCACCCCGTCCCTCTATTAGTGGCAGCCCCGATGTGGCCACTAACGGTAAACCGCAAATGCGCGTATCAGACACTTACGATTCCCATTGTAATAGTGATGGCGTTTGCCACGGGGGGGCTTTGGCCCAAGGGTCAGGGAGTGTATTTGTCAACGGGAAACCGGCAGGAAGAATCGGTGACTCGGTCGACTGTGGGTCGAGCGTGTCCGTAGGTTCCGGAAATGTGTTTATCGGTGGCTAAGGGCATAAGGGCTCCCCAAGGGAGCCCTTTATTATACATTTTTACCTAATTTCCAGAAGAACGCTTTGGTGTATTCCAAGGGACGCGCTGGATCGCGACTATCGTCAATGGAGTTTTGCTCTTTCCAATGGTTGGTCTCAAAAAGGTAGTTGGGTTTTGTACCGTCATCGATCGTGAGCACAAACCGATCGTTTTCACGACGTGTCCAATACTCGCACACTTTCCCTGTTTCATTGACCAACGGGTATTTGGGAGACCGGTAACACGTGTAGCTTCCCGGTAACCCATTAAACTCAACATGTTCTCGATCCAGAAACACCTCGGGGGTGTCGATGATCACAAAGAAAGACTGAGACAGTGAGAAGAGTTCTTGAATAGCCACGTCAGAGTAAAGTTGTTCTACTGAGACTTGGTGATCATTCACGGTGCTCTTATCGAAATGGCGTTTTAAATAATCCAGCCCCATTAACTCCACCATCTCCATATAACGCTGGGCCAAGGGATAGTCTTTAAAGTCAACCACGTATTGACCGATACCGGAGCGGCGGATAGTGTCGGTGCCGGGTAGGTGAAGGTACCCGCCGATTACCACGGCTACCGTTTTATCGGTTAAATCCCCAGCACGTTCGTCCACTTCAATGTAGGCTTTCTCACCGAGCGGTTGCGCCTCTCCACCTTTATGAACGTGGCGGACTCGAATAGGGACGGTTTTGATGTTCCCCAATTGCCCTAGGTAATAAATGCCTACTTGGTAACGGTTAGCGTGGAAACCGTTATACGCCCCTTCCAAGATATTGAGGGAATCACCAGTGTAGTTGGTTCGATGGAATAAGCCATTAACAGTGGTTAAGCACGTATCAAACAGGTGACGATAATCCATGTCGGCTTTGGTCAAACGTAGATCGTATTTATCTTCCTTGGGCATCTCCACGGCATAATTAAATACGGTGTTAACTGGATCAATGTTGAAGTCAGCTTGATTGGCATCGACAAAGGTAGCGTAGGTCACCTCCATGGGTGGAAAGTCATCGGTGACCGGTAACCCGGCATTGCCGATGCGTTGAAGAAACGCCACGATGTTCTCTTGACTGTTGGTGATTTTAAACCGGTCAGGAATATCGCGAATATTTAACGCCTGTGCTTTTTCGTACAGTGGGTGGGTCAGTTTAAAAACGACCTGTGCATAATCGTAAAGTAAATCAACGAACGCCATGCTGGAAACATCAAGTTCTTTCCATCGCCCGCGTGACCCCTTTGTTTTCACGTAGGCGTCTTGATATTGAAACATAATTTAAAACCTCACTTTTTTACCCATAGGGGGTGATGAGACGGGTCTCATCTTATGGATTTCGACAGCTATTCATAGCATCTCGTCTATCAACGTCGTCTATCGTCGCCGTTGACTGAGGTAGGAGTTACCAATGACCGATATTAACCACAGTTACCCTTTCGACCCTACGGGGACGAAAGGTAGTAACCGGATACCCGGGGAGAAACACGCCCTCTCCCCGCCAGCTTGGAAGGACTATTTTTACATTATCCCTAAGTTGGCACCGTTTTTTAGCGGAACACTTAAGATTCACCATGTTGCCACTGGACGTGAATTAATAGAAGGGGTAGACTGGCAAGCGTCGCATCGGTTCTTGGATGCTTCCCGTGCTACAGCGCGACCGGTTTATGGTTCTATAACGTTTTATGACAAAACGCTATCGGGCGTCGTGGAAATCGATTACCAAACCCTCGGTGGGGATTGGACTATTGACGATGACCTCATCCTTGAGTTACTGGTTAATAAATCGACCAACCCGCGCATTACCACGTGGGAAGAGATAGTCGACGTTCCTTACCAGTTTCCGGTTATCGACCACGAATGGCATCTCGACGATTTGGTGGGGATGTCTGATGTTAAGAAATCAATCGATGACGTCGCCCAGACCATCTTAAATACACGTGATGTTCGCCCGGCATTCCAAGCACACTCGCGTAACACTGATAACCCCCATGAAGTCACTAAGGCGCAAGTCGGATTAGAAAGTGTTGAAAACTTTCCACCCTCCACTCGCGCCCAAGCATTGGACGGTGTTCACGACGAGTCCTACATGACCCCGCGCCGTGTAAGGCAATCGATCGAAAAGTACGGTTACCGTTACACCGATACGCATGAAAAAAAGAACGACAACCCTCACGAGGTTACTAAAGCGCAAGTGGGTTTGGGGGATGTTCAGAACCTGAAATTGGCCACCACGTCACAGGCCGAGGAAGGGGAGGGGCATGATGCCTACATGACCCCAGTGCGCACCAAGGAAGCGATTACTGCGCAGGTACGCAATGCTTTCGCTCGGCATGCAAAAAATACCGATAATCCTCATGAAGTCAGTAAAACCGATGTGGGTTTAGGAAGTGTACAAAACTACCCACCGTCTAGTGAGAACGAGGCGTTGTTGGGTGAGCGCTTAGATCGTTACATGACACCGAAACGTACTCGACAAGCGATTGTTCGTTTTGGTCACAACTATACCGATCAAGAGGTGGGTAAGCTCGCTGAAATCATTGAATCAATGCAAAAAGAGATCGATGGATTACGCGGCGAGACTGCGCTGGCCAATCATGTAAGTAGCACCAATCCCCATGACGCAAATGCTGCCGATATCGGTTTAGCCAATGTTAGTAATGAAATGCTTCTAACGTTGGGTGACGTTAGCCAAACCAACTAAAATGCAACTACGCTGCGTTTTAACATGAGGAAAATGAAATGTCCATTCAAGAACATATTTCACGGCAAGATAACCCACATGGCGTCACCAAGGCGCAAGTGGGGCTAGGTAACGTAATGAATTACCCGGTGGCGTCGGCTACCGAAATCAATGCCCTGACGGCCAATGATCGCTACATTCGCCTTACCGACATTGAATTGGTGAACAGCGCTTTTACCCAATACATGAAAGACATTGGGCTGATGGACGCCAATGGCAATATCATCCCGTCACCGGTGGACACCGATGGCGACGTTACGTTTGAGATCGACGCTTACGGTAGTGTGTTACTCGAAGGTACGCATCCTGTCGCTTATTACGTTGACGTAACTGTTACACAGGCGGGTGAACTGGTCTTCGATCAGACCAAAATACAGGTTGTCAGCGAGCAGTGGTCGGCGAACGTTTCTACCTTGGTACTTGACCCTGATCTCCCTTACAGCTTAGCGGTCATTTATCGTGACGCTAATGGCAAACAGCTATCCAGAGCCGATAGTGTCAACGGTGACCTAGACCCTATTGCTGGCGGTAACATCAACTTCATCATTAATGATGATAATTGGAAAGGAACGTTATCCGGTAATACCCCAGGGGCATTGACCGTCGATGTTCGGATCGAAGAAGAAGGTGAGCTGGTTTACTCTGGCACTAATATTCCAGTAGATACGGCCAATGACGACTTCTGGATCGTGAATACGGGTAACGTCACGTACGATCCTTCAGCGCACCACGATATTCTGGTTATTGGTAAAGATAGTACAGGAACGGCGTTTGGTCAACATTCTATCGCCGGTTCAGGTATCGCTGAAGTCAGTGAAGGGGTGCCGATGGTCTTCACCGTGGATGTCGATAACACTGGATCGCTCAACGGTTATATCCCGGGTGCTGTTCGCGTCGCTGCTAGCATTACGGAGAATGGAACTACCGTCTTCAATGACACGCAAATTTCCACCGACCCAACTAACGGATATTGGGCCGCCGATCTTAGTGGCGTAGTGTTCGACCGCACTGCTGAGATAGAGACGACGGTTAAAGGTTACGATGCCGATGATGTTCTTATTTACCAAGGCAACACCATGGCTAATAAGATCGCGCTTAATCCGGACCAGGGCACACTGGTGACTTACGATGAAGCCCAGGGTATCTACTACTACGACTTCCGTAATTTCAGTAACTGGGAAGGTGTGACGGTTGATTGGATCGATTACGGTTTACTAAGTGCCCAGTAATTTTTAACTAGGAGTTAAATGATGAGTGATACAATTCAAAGCCACATCGATGACCGCGATAATCCGCACAACATCGATAAAGGGGACGTTGGGCTTAGCAAGATCGATGATTTTCCGGTGGCGAGCGATGCCGAGGCGTTAGCGGGTGCTCCAAACAATCGCTACTTGACCCCCGCCAAACTTAAATTGGTGTTTAAAGGTGTATTGATGCGCCGTGGACATATGAACGCTGACGGTGAAGTCATTTTACCGTAAACATTAATTGACCGGAGGGGCCATGGACATCAGTTCTTTGAAGAGAAACCCTGAGACCATTCTTAGTGATCTTAAGGTTCTTAACGATAAACGCATGATTACGAAGAAAGGGTGTTCTATTTACATTCCCGAATCGTACCAAGATCATCGTTTGGTTAATATCGGGGTGGAAACTTATATCCTGGGAATGTTTGCTATTGTCATTGGTAACGAATACGGGGTGAGTCTTGCCCCGGCGATGATGCGCATTAACCCGGATAATATTCGAACTGTGAAAGTCGATGAGGTAAGCTATTTTGAGTTTACCTTTGAGCCTGGCTCCACGGTGGTGGCGAACGTAGACGTTGTTCAGGATAATCAAATTCTTTACACTATCTACAATGAGTTCATTGCCAAAGGCTCGGTACCTTGGTATTTCACTTACCGGGACATGGGGGAGTTGTTTAGTTTAGCGCGGCAATACACCGCCACCCGCCTAGGGGCAAACCATGCCATTACCGAGTTGATGGTGGCAACAATTTCCCGCAATCCCGATAACCTAACCCAACAGTATCGTCACATTGTCACTAAGCCGCAAGATCTTCACCAAACCCCACCTAAAATCATTAAGCTGAACAGTGTCACCTACGGTGCCACCAACACCACGGCTAAGTTGATCGGGGCGTACTACGAGGAGGGACTGGTTTCTGCATTGGTAAGTCCAAGTGAAAGAGTGGAGCCAATAGAGGACTTATTGCGGCGCTAATAAACCCACCCTTCCCTCCGTAGAGGGAAGGGCTTTTATGTTGTAACTAAAAGATTGGAAATGTTTTTAGCCATTTATTATTTTGTTGAGGAAGAAGATAATCTCCTCTCAATAAATTCATTTTAAGGGTTTATCATCATGGCATTAGTAGATTTGACAGGTAAGACTTTCGAGCGCTGGTCAATCCCAGCGAGAAGGTTGAACCCATTGAAGACCTACTTCGTCGCTAACGTCATAACGGGCCCCTTTCGGGGCCCTTATGCTGTCAATCTAATAAACCATTGTCACTGCACAGTTGCACGAGAATACGGTTCTGTTCCCGCAACCTTTCCAACTCGGTATCCTTACGCACTAGATCGGCCCAAGTGGTATTGTTGTTTTCGATCTTAGCCAACCGGTTATTTTCCAATGCCTGATGACTGATTTGATCCACCCCTTCGGTCAATGCCCCCGCTTGATGTTCTTTGACTTGAACATTGATTCCCAGGGACGCCAAAGCGTATTCTTGAGTTTTTGTTTTAAAATCATCCAACGCTAAGGTGTCAGGAACCGCTCCCATGGAAATCGATAACACAATGTGCCGATAAGGAACTGTGGTGATGTCCGGGAAGGAACGGATGTACGTGTCGGGAACATAAACCGTCGGTTGGGTATCCGACATTAAGGTAACGATGTTCGCTAGATTACGTGCATCGTTCTCATAATCGGCTTGACTGATCCCCTGAAGTTCGTAGAACTCGGTGTAAGGATCAATGCCCCGGGATTTAAGGTCATCAAAAGAACGAATCGCTTTGCACGTATAAATGGCGGTACCGGCCACTTTATAAGGGGTGTCGACTACCCAACGGCCAGTGGCATATAACGGGGGAGTTCTGGGTTGCATTCAGATTACCTCTTTGGTGTTAGGTGCCTATTTCCACTGTATCCATTTCCAGCACCGCATCTTCCAACGTTAAGAGTTCCGCGTTAGAAATGTCGGCTAGCCCCAATTGCTCTTTGGAAACCCGATGGGGGTCTTGTTCGTAGATTAAATGCTCCCGAATAATCCGGGCTTCAATACTTTGATACGGATCTTCTTCTTCAAATTCAGGAACGTACGGTGTTTCCACTCCCAAGGTTTTAATCGCCGAATCACGCGTCACCATGAGATATTGCATACCATCAAAATCTTTAACTGCGTAAACGACATCTTCCCGGATGATGCGTGCATACCCGCTAGGAATGATGGTAAATGACGTCATGGTTTCGGCGACTTTAATCAACTCAATGAGCATCATTGCCCAATCTTGAGTTTTTACTGATAACCGCGCGAAGTCAGGGGATGCCAACGGTAAGCCAATGTAATCCGGATATAAATCCTTTAGGTTACTTACCGTGTTGCGATTAGCTGCACTACCCGTCGCCAAAAAACCTAAGGAGCGTAAAGGCGTGCTGGCCACTACCGTATTATCCCAAAGGTCTTCGCTTTCGTAGCCAATCCCCAGACAAAGCCTGGTGGCAATTTGATGCGCCCGGCGAAGGGTAATGTTGGGCGAATTGATGCCGCTCTGGATCGTTTGATTAGGAATCGCGTATTGGTGCCACAGTGGAGTAAGGATAAACTCGGTTGGCGTGAAAATATCGGGGAAGATTTCCAACCACTCTTGGCGAGTGCGCGCCGTGTTATTTAATATCCATTCAATCAACGCTAACCGAATCTGATCCGGGTCGTTGCCAGCACGGCCATAAATCAACACCGTCCAGCCGGTGGTCAGTTCATCGTTATCTCGATTAGGATTAACCCAGGAATATTCTTCAGTACGAATAATGGTAAATGGATTCTCACCCCGCGTTTCTTCAACCCGCTCGGTCAACCGCTTAAACCCATTCTCCATCAGCAAACCAACGATCTGGTCACGGGGACGGAAGAAGTCGTCAATGAAGCCCACCGGGGGGATGAATTCATATTCAAAATTATCGTACTGGGCAGAGAAAGCGTTATCGGCCATCCACAGTCGGATGTAGTCCCCGCCTTCTTCTAGGCTAAAACTAATCCACTCGGGTAACCAGATGTCGCCATCGGTTCGCATCTCCCCGACCACAATGTCCTGAATCGTTCCCTGAAATTCATTCTCGAATTCCTGCACCGCACGCGCACGACTGTCGTTCATGCGTCCGCTCATCGCGAAATGTAGCGCCCAGTGCCCAAGGTGCAGAATGGTGTCCCGGTACGTCTGGGGAACTTCTATCACCCCACTGTCCTCATCGCGACTTTCAAACGCATGTAAAAGTACGTTGGGATAAGTGTTCGTTTTATACAGACCTGTCTCTTTTGCATAGGTCAGTGAATCTTTGGAAATCTCTCCAAGTGGTGCAACCTCTCCGACGGTATTGTTCGTTAACGTCGGAAAGGATAAAAATCCTTTGAGAATGTACATAGTTGAAAACCTCTTAGCTACCGTCGGAGCCTTATCAGGAAAAATCGTCCATAGAATCGAGCGACAAAGGTCATTGCGTGGGGTAAAAAGCTATGCTTCGTCGTTATAATTGTGAACGCTAATTAACTATCCTCCATTTATCAACAAGGTAGCGGGATTATGAGTGAAGTAAAAAGAGCAGTGTTGTACACCGACGGTGGTTGTAAGCCCTCACGTGGTATCGGAGGCTGGGGCGTTCACGGGTATGTGTACGATGACGGTGTTCCTAAAGTGGGTACGGGTCAAAAAGATTGGTTGATCACCCCCACTGGCTATATTGACATTAAGGAGCCGCTCAGCAACGAAGAGTGGTTAGATAAATGGGACGATTTGCGCGAACTTGCCAAAGACCCCAAACTCAAGAACGTCAACGTTCAGAACTACGTGGATATGCTCGGCTCTTTGATTCCCGAGTCCACCAATAACATTGCTGAGTTGACAGCGATGACCCAAGCGCTGTCTTACCTGATGGAAAAAGGGATTAATAAAGCCCTGGTGTTAACCGATAGCAAATACGTTAAAGAAGGACTGACCAACTGGGTCGTGGGCTGGGAACGTAATGGTTGGATCAAACAGGATGGTCAACCCGTCGCCAATGGTGAGCATTGGAAAACCTTGGTTGCCATCAAGAAAACCTTAGAAGACAACGGTTGTGCCTTGACGGTTGAGTGGGTGAAGGGGCATGCCGGTGAACAAGACGGGGTGGAGCAGGATAACCTGGGTAATGCCTTGGCCGACCAATATGCCAGCATGGCCATCATCGCAGGGCGCAAAGGGCGCAATGTCCATCACGTTAAAGACACCGACGCCAAGGGTTACTGGAAACCCAAGGTCGACATTAACCGGATGTTTGCTCACAGTCGCTGGTACTTTGACACTAACATCACCACCCCCTTTAAAACAGAAAGTGGTCATTACGTCTACCACTTGGGTGATCACGGTAAAGACGATGACTTCCTTGGCAAGCGCATGAGCGATGCGTCGTTCTCGGTACTGTATTTGAAAGAACCTGAGCCGACGCTGGAAAAGGTTCGTCAGTTACAGCGTGAAGAGGATGTGGATAATTTCAATTCGATTGTTATCGGTCGTTTGGACTTTATCTTCAAGCCCCACGTCTACGACATGGTGCAAGAACACGGCGGGGACTTCTTGCGCCGTCGAAGTCACAAGCTGGACCTTTACGAGCCAAAGGATCTTCAATTAACCAAAGAACTGCGGCCACCGAAGCTGGCGTTTAATCTGATCGACGTCATGGAAGTCATGGAGCTGTTGCTGCAAAAGGTTATCGGTGGGAAAGACATGGATGGGATCGGAATTACCGATATTACCTCCCTAATCTATGAGGTCGGGGAAAAGGCTAAGAAGCCAACGTGTAAAATACGCCCTGAGCTCACGTCGGCGGTAAAGAGTCTTTCGGCTACCGTTAACCACACGTTAGACGGAACACCCACCGAAATTCCCTTAACGGTTGGCATGGATATGCCGCATCGTAATGCGCTGTCCGCCTTAGCCGGCCGTTTCCCCACGGTCAAGGTGGTAACGTGGCGGGAATCCACTAAGGCATTCCGTTACGCGACCATTGTAGAGTGTGAAGGGGACGTGGGTATCTTTGCCGGTTTTTATTCCAACATTCACCTACTGATGAAATAGACACTATGGCAACCCCTCGACATGAGTGTGGGATTGTAGGTAGGACGCTCAAAAGGCTCCTACCGACGTTGCTCCCTAAAAACGGTAAACGCGCGGTGTTTCTTGCCACGCTGTTTATTGAAATTTCTAAAATATCGCCAGCACACCGGCAGTTACTTAACGACCTTAATCGTCATTTCAATTTAGTGAGTCACGATGGGGCCCTGGACCTACCCGTCCATCTCCAAGAAATTATTTGGGGTGGTCGTCACCCACAATTGCGCAATCGCACCGATGGCGAGGAAATGTCGGACGAGGAACTGACCGGATTAGCCAGTCGGATTATCAGTGACTGTTCTGAGTGGTCGCGTTATGATAATTACCAAAAAGTGTTGGACGAAACCAAGGAGGTCATCCGTGCTAGCTTGAATCATCGTTTGACAGCGACATAAAGTCTTTGCAGCATAAGGGCCCTCCCGAAGGAGGGCCCAGTTATGCGCTAACGTAGGATTTTGGCGGTATCATTGAGGGACGTGGTGAGCTGGGTGAGCTGGAACGCCATGCTACCGTAGAACTCCACTTCCTGGGCCAAAGTGTAACTCATCTGGGATAAAAGATCCATCACCCGAGGGGCGATTTGGTAATCAGGGTCTTCTTCCTCGATGCGCTGAATCAACACTTCCAGGTTATCGGAAATCTCATCCACTTTGCGTAGGATAACCTTGCGGTCAATCGCAATGAAGCGGGAGGTTTGGTTTTCAGCTTTTTCAAAGGCTTCCTTAACATCAGCGTTACGAGCGAAGGCTTGTTTAAAGGGGATGTGATTGGCATTACTTCCTTTTTCGAAACATTCCCCTAGAGCCTCCAGAGAGCCGTCTACATCGTGCGGCGCAAAGTCCCGCACCGATGATGCCGCTGACACGCGTTTGAGCTTCTCAGGGTCTGTCAGGGCCTCTGCAAGCCAACGTGAGAAAGGATTAAGGATATCTTTGAGTAATAGCTCATTAATTTCGATGGCAGGGTCGAGTACCTTCATGTACGTCAGGTAATTGACCGTTAACCCGGCCGGCACATAAACCTTAGTTTCCCGCAGTGAGGCATAGGACGTCTTTTCGACTTTACTTCTGACCAAGCGATAACTCGGCACCTTACCGAGATCGGTGGTGAGATCGTCACGACGTTCAAACACCGTACGTAGGTTAGATACGAACTTGGGTAAGTTCTTCGTAAAGTTAGCGGGATTGAAGAATTCCTGCGATATAACAAATTCAGTGGACATTGGGTTTTCCTTCGAAGGGGTTAAACATGCGGTAGCTAGCCATAAAATTCAACGCACTAGCAAAATAATTTGGATTGAATCACTTTTATTAAGGAGTTACTTCAAGTGAGTGTTCTCAAAAATTTTAAAAAGGCCCCGACTTTGCGTCCTTTCCTCAACATTGGGTGCCTTTTCGACATCCCTACCGGGACTTACCTGAAAGGTAAACACGGTGAAAGTATCCTTAATGGTGGTTTGTCTTACATCACCGGTATCGGTGGGCGTGGTAACACTTACAAGTCCACCATGGCACACTTCATGGTACTGCGAGCCATGGACCGTTACTTGCAATCTGAGGCAATGGTTTACGATACCGAGATCTCATTGACGATGCAGCGCCTAAACCATCTAGCACGATGGATGGACACTATCGGCACTAAGAGTGAAGACGCACTGCCCGACTTAGAAGAAACTGGTCGTATCATGTTGACCGATAAAACGGTCATGATGGGTAACAAGTGGTTTGACGAGTACCGTTCAGTGTTAAAGGAACGTCAAAAGAACCGTGACAAAGAAATGCTCACGACGCCCTTCGTGGACAAGAACGGTGACTGCATCAAGGCGATGAATCCTTTTCTGTCAGAAATCGATTCCTTGAGTCAGATGGACATCGAAGCTGTCGAGGACATGTACGACAAGAACGAGGTCGGTGATTCCAAGCTTAACACTGAAGCACTCAAAGGGGCAGCGGCCAAATCGCAGATGCTCATGCAGTTACCTGGGTTGACTGGCGGTGGTGGCGGTTATCTGATTCTGACGGCACACATGGGCGATGAACACCAACTTGATCCGTATGCCCCACCCGCCAAAAAGCTTACCTTCTTAAAGGGTAAGGTGAAGTTTAAACGGGTACCAGAGAACTTTACGTTCTTGACCAATAACTGTTGGTTCTGTAACAGCGCCACGGTACTGCTTAACCAAACCAACAAAACCCCGGAGTTCCCACGTGGCAAAGACGATGACCTGAAAGGTGATACCGACCTGATGGTCATCTCCCTGCAAAATTTACGGGCGAAGAGTGGACCGACTGGTCTCCCCATGGAAATCGTGGTGTCGCAGCGTGACGGCGTTCACGTGGGGCTCAGTGAGTTCTACTACCTGAAGAACCACAACCGCTATGGCTTGGGCGGTCACGATCGCGCATATTACCTGGAGCTAGTGCCGGACATCTCCCTGCAACGCACTACCGTGCGCGGTAAGATCGACACCGAACCCAAGTTACAACGTGCTTTGGAAATCACGTCGGAAATGTGTCAGATGCGTAACCTCTGGCATAACCTGCCCGTCGGTCTGCTGGTCACTCCGCAAGAACTTTACGAGGGACTGAAGGCGAAGGGGTACGATTGGGACATTCTGCTGACCCAAACCCGAGGTTACTGGATGTTCGAGGAAGATGCCGATAAAGAACCAAAGCAATTCCTTAGCACTATGGATCTATTATTCATGAACGCTGGCAAGTACCATCCGTGGTGGTACGATAAAATTGCCAAAGCCGACCCCAAGAAAAAGGAGGGTTAACCCATGGGCCAGAATCTCAATGAGGCGATTATCCTCATTCTACAACGTCGCTCCAAGGAAGCCGGTGAAAACTGGTACCGGTATAGTCCGATTCCTCAGCCAAATAGTTTCCAAGAAGACATCGTGCGCGTCAATCACTTCTTGCGTATTCAACTGGGACTGCTGGACGTGGATACCACCAAGGCGCGTGAATGTTTGACCAATGAAGAAGATTACCATGCTTGGTTGGACGGTTTCGAGGAAGTGGTGGTACCGGTGATCATTCAACATGGATTACCCGCGTGGCGTCGCTAACCTTATCTGGTTATGTAGGGGAAGGGGATCGCATGGCGCTTTACCGTACGTTGTGTAAAGTCGATGTTACCACCTTGGTAAGTCGCAGTCAGGATTCCCTTCTTAACGACATTATCCGTTTAGCTGTTCGTGATAGTCGAAAACATTTTGCCTGTGTTCCTGAGGAAGTGGAACTTGACCCGGATGAAGAAATCATTTGGGTTTTTGGTGAAGTCAATTGCGAACAAACCCAGCACCGCGTACAACGCTATCGTCGCTTGGGCGTTCCGTGTCAACGTTTCATTATCTAAAGGTGGCTTATGTTTTACATTGATCAAGGTTACATCCGCTTGACCCGGGACAATACCCCGGTTTGTCCCGCCGAGGATATCACTCGCGCTATCCATGAGCTGTCCTCACTCAAAGGGTCGATGACTGCCGGGGAAACGGAAGAAGCCTTTGAAGACCGCTTTACCCCGGAAGGCATTGATCGTCATTTCCAAGCCGATCCTAACTTTAATGTGTCGGTGGACATGTGGCGTGAGGACGCACTGCGTAGCTGGGAACACCTTACGGGCCCGGAACTCTTTCAACGTTATCAGAAACATGCTGAGACGTATTGTTGGGGTTGTCGGGATCACGGTATTGACCCCTCGTACAGCGGTTTTCGCTCATGGATGATAAGACTT
>Ga0208337_1000130_pt1 | contig 15426 bp, 10 predicted proteins | sample DeeseametaMP0371_FD_184213 | JGI IMG/M metagenome (GOLD analysis project Ga0208337, IMG submission 184213) | Marine microbial communities from the Deep Atlantic Ocean - MP0371 (SPAdes) | ecosystem: Environmental > Aquatic > Marine > Oceanic | place: East of Porto Seguro, South Atlantic Ocean... | reverse complement strand
CGCGCAGCACGGCCACCGCCGGCTTGGTGGTGTTGATATACGGCGCGCTGATATCGTCGTTGATATCGAAAGTCGGTGCGGCGCTGAGGCCCGGGTCGCGAACGTCGAGCAGGTTGTCGAACTCGTTCTTCGCGCATTCCGGGTTATCCCGTAGCGCCTGCATGCGGTAGCTGGTCTCGGACCAGGTGCGTTGGGTTAGCTGACGGGTAGTCTCCAGCAGCGGCTCTTCGAACAGCGTGACACGCACTTGGTCGTCGTAACGCGGGCGAGCAATCACGCCGCAGGTTTCGATACCGGCCATGGCGAACTGCGTCAGCACCTCTTCGGTGTGCTCACGGCTTACCTGGATCACCGCCCCCAGCTCTTCAGAGAACAGCGCGTTGAAGGCTTCTACCGGCTCGTCGATCAGCCAGTCGAGCTTGATTTCGAGACCGGCGTGCGCGGCAAAAGCCATCTCCAGCAGCGTCACCAACAGGCCACCGTCGCTGCGGTCGTGGTAAGCCAGCAGCTTACCGTCGCGGTTCAGACCTTGGATCACTTCGAAAAACGCTTTCAGATCTTCCGGGTCGTCCACATCGGGGCACTCATCGCCCACTTGGCCATAGACCTGCGCCAGCGCCGAGCCGCCAAGACGGTTCTGGCCGTTCCCCAGGTCGATCAAGATCAGATCAGACTCGTCCTGTTCCAGGTTGATCTGCGGCGTCAGCGTCGCCAGCGCGTCGGTCACCGGCGCAAAACCTGTGACCACTAGCGACAGCGGCGAGGTAATGCTCTTCTCTTCGGCATCCTCGCCCTCTTGCCACGCAGTGCGCATGGACATCGAGTCCTTGCCCACCGGTACAGCGATGCCAAGCGCCGGGCATAGCTCCATGCCGACGGCATGAACGGCGTCGTACAGCGCCTGGTTTTCACCGGGGTGGTCGGCGGCGCTCATCCAGTTGGCAGAGAGTTTGATATCCGACAGCTTGGCAATCGGCGCGGCGGCTAAGTTGGTAATTGCTTCTGCCACCGCTAAGCGCGCGCTGGCGGCGGGGTTGATGAGCGCCACCGGCGGGCGCTCGCCCATGGCCATGGCTTCACCGGCATGGGTATCGAAGCTGGCGGTGGTGACCGCTACGTCGGCCACCGGCACCTGCCAGGGGCCGACCATCTGATCGCGAGCTACTTGGCCGGTGATGGAACGGTCGCCGATGGTGATCAGGAAGCTTTTCGAGGCCACCGTGGGCAGGCGCAGCACCCGATCCATCGCTTCGCGCAGGTCCAGGTTATCCAGCATGACGCCCGAGAGCTCAGGGGTTTGGCGCTCAAACGAACGGGTCATCTTCGGCGGCTTGCCAAACAGCACGCTCATGGGCAGATCGACCGGTTTGGTCTCGAAGTGGCCGTCGCGCACTTCCAGGTGGTGCTCCGCCTGGGCTTCGCCCACTACCGCGTAAGGGCAGCGCTCGCGCTTGCACAGCGCGTCGAAGGTATCCAAGTCTTCAGGGGCTACTGCCAGTACGTAGCGCTCCTGGGCTTCGTTACACCAGATTTCCAGCGGGCTCATGCCCGGCTCGGCATTGGGCACCGCACGCAGGTCGAACAGACCGCCACGGTTGCCGTCTTTTACCAGCTCCGGCAGGGCGTTAGACAGCCCGCCCGCGCCTACGTCGTGAATGAAGCGAATCGGGTTTTTCTCACCCAGCGCCCAGCAGCGGTCGATGACTTCTTGGGCACGACGCTCGATTTCCGGGTTTTCCCGCTGCACAGAGGCGAAATCCAAATCCGCGCTGGACTCACCGGACGCCATACTGGACGCCGCACCGCCGCCTAGGCCAATCAGCATCGCTGGGCCGCCCATGACGATCAGCTTACCGCCAACGGGGATCTCGCCTTTTTGCACGTGCTGAGCACGAATGTTGCCGTAGCCACCGGCAATCATGATCGGCTTGTGGTAGCCGCGACGCTCGATGCCTTCGGCACTGAGGGCATCCTGCTCGTAGGTGCGGAAGTAGCCGGTCAGGTTGGGGCGGCCAAACTCGTTATTGAACGCGGCACCGCCAATCGGGCCGTCCAGCATGATATTGAGCGCGGACTGCATGCGCTCGGGCTTGCCGTAGTCGAAGGCTTCCCAGGGCTGAACAAATTCAGGAATGCGCAGGTTAGAGACGGTAAAGCCGGACAAACCTGCTTTCGGCTTGCCGCCGATGCCGGTCGCGCCTTCGTCCCGAATCTCACCGCCAGAGCCGGTGGCCGCACCGGGGAACGGCGCAATGGCCGTGGGGTGGTTGTGGGTCTCCACCTTCATCAGAATGTGGATCGGCTCTTGATGGGCATCGTAGCTGGCACGCTCGCCCTCGGCACCGGTGAGCGGCGTGGGGAAGAAGCGTCCGCCGTGGCTGCCTTTGATCACCGCCGCGTTATCGCTGTACGCAGAGAGCACGTTATCCGGTGACGTGGCGAAGGTGTTCTTGATCATCTTAAACAGCGAGTGGCTCTGGGCTTCGCCATCAATGACCCAGTCTGCATTGAAGATTTTGTGGCGGCAGTGCTCAGAGTTCGCCTGGGCGAACATCATCAGCTCAACATCGCTGGGGTTGCGGCCTAGCTCGATAAAGGCGGCTACCAGGTAGTCGATCTCATCGTCTGCCAGCGCAAGGCCAAGTTCGCGGTTAGCCGTGACAAGAGCGTCGCGACCGCCTTCCAGAATATCCACGCTGCCAAGGGGCGCAGGCGAGTGGTGGGCAAACAGTTTGCCCGCCTCGGCTACGTCGGCCAGTACGTGTTCGGTCATGCGGTCATGGAGCAGCGCGCTAATCGCTTCCAGCTGTTCTGTGCTGGGTGCGCCGCGCAGCTCTACGCGGTAATCAATGCCGCGTTCAATGCGGCTGATCTGGCTAAGCCCGCAGTTGTGGGCAATGTCGGTTGCTTTAGAGGACCACGGTGACTGGGTGCCTAAACGCGGGACGACCAAAAAGCGCTGGGCGTTGTCGGGAATCTCTTGGCTGTCTCGGCTGCCGTACTCCAGCAGTTTCGTCAACCGCGCCTGGGCGGCATGATCGAGCTCTTCGTGGTGGTCAATGAAGTGGACGTAATGGGCAGACAGTGCCTCCACCTCCGGAACACGGTCACGCAACACCGTTAACAGCCGTTCATGGCGGAAGGCAGAAAGGGCGGGTGCGCCTCGCAGTTCGAGCATATCTGGGAGCCTCTAAAGCAGGGAGAGTTCGAGCAGGAAATCACCGGGCCGCAAAGCGGCAATCCCACATGATACTGGAAAGCGACGGCCACACGAAATCAACAAGGTGACAGCGTCTATCAGGCTGGGTATCGTGGCAGACTGTTCCATGTTGACAAGACATCATGCCGACATTGATTTACCAACATTTTATCGCCTATTACCGGGCGTATTTCGCGATGATCGCGACACTTTTGCTTATTTTGGTGCCGCGCAGCTCGTTGGTACCAAGCGGTGAACATTTAGCGCAAATTAACGCAAAAGAGTTCATCACTATTCATACTCGCAACACACCCACTACCTATTACGAAGGCCGCCAGGGGCCGACCGGCTTTGAGTATGAGCTGATGCGCCGCTTTGCGGATTACCTGGGAGTTAGCCTCAACCTGAACGCGAGCCACCACCCGGAGAGCGTACTACCCGCCGTGCGCGAACAGGGCGACTTAGGTGCCGCGGCCCTCCCCCTGCTGGCGGATTCTCCGGGCATTCACTACACCCGCTCCATCATTCAGATGCAGCCGCTGGTGGTGTATCGCCGAGGGCTCAACAGCATCGATGAACCGGCAGATCTCGTGGGCCTGGAGCTGGGCACGCTAAGCGAAGCGGGCACCAGCCAAGCACTGCTTGCTCTACAACGTGACTACCCCAGCCTTACTTGGAAAGAGTCTCACGAGCTTGAAGTGGCTGAACTGATGGCGCGGGTAGAGAGCGGCACCCTGGATGCGGCGATTATTTTTGATCATCAGTTTCGTTTGAACCGGCTGTTTTTCCCTAACGTCGAACGCGGCTTCTTTTTAGGCGAGCCGCTCTCTCTGGCCTGGGCGGTTCCTAGCGGCCGCGGACTTGGATTATTAGAAGCCGCCAATCAATTTCTCCAGGAGCTGCAAGAGAACGGCACCCTGGAGCAGTTGGTAAGTCGCTATTTTGGCCACGATGACTATCTTGAGTACGTGGGCACTCGAACGTTTCTCGCCCACCTTGACGAACGTCTGCCCAACTACACCGAGCTATTCAAGCAAGCGGCCCGCGATACCGGCTTTGATTGGAAGCTACTGGCCGCCGTCGGGTATCAAGAGTCGCACTGGGACCCGACCGCTGTATCCCCCACCGGGGTTCGCGGCCTGATGATGCTGACCAACCCCACGGCCAGCGAAATGGGCGTAGCCGACCGCACCGATGCTGCACAGAGTATTGATGGCGGCGCGCGCTACCTGCGCAGTATTAAAGACCGGCTTCCAGACAGCATTACCGGGGATGACCGGCTCTACATGGCCATGGCAGCCTACAATGTAGGCCTTGGCCACCTTTACGATGCGCGTAAGATTGCCGAGATGCGCGGCGGCGATCCGGATCGCTGGCAGGACGTTCGTGCGGCGCTCCCGCTCTTACAGGAACGAGAGTGGCATAGCCAAACCCGCCACGGCTATGCCCGTGGCGGCGAGCCGGTCATCTATGTGCGCAACATCCGCCGCTACTACGAGATGATTGAGTATGTGGAGCGCAGCCGACAACAGTTTTTCCAGCTAGAGCAAACGCCAGCCAGTGAAGAACCATTATTGCTGTTCGATATTATTCCGCCGGTTGAGCAGTAATCGCGCGCTAACGTTTTTCAGCGAAAAACTGCTTGAGCAGCCTTTTGGCCGGCACTGCTAGCACGCCGCCCGTAATCTCTATCTGATGATTAAACCAGGGCTGAGCAAGCAGGTTGGCCTTTGACTCCACCATGCCCGTGCGTGGCTCGGGCGCGCCGTATACCAAACGGGCAATGCGCGCATGCACCATAGTGCCTGCGCACATCATGCAGGGCTCTAGCGTTACAAACAGCGTACAGCCCTCTAAACGGTAGTTGCCCAGCCGCTGCCCCGCCTCGCGTAGCGCACGCACCTCGGCGTGGCCGCTGGGGTCGCAGCTTGCCAGCGGTGCATTGTGGCCAGCACCAATAATCTCCCCCTGGGTATCCACCACCACCGCGCCCACCGGCACTTCTCCGTTGGTAAACGCCAGGTGCGCTTGGTCCATAGCGCGGTGCATGTAAAATTCATCGCTGCGTATCAAGGCAAACTCCGCTAAGGTAGCAAAACGATCGTTTTAATAGCGTGATGGCCGCACTGGGTATACTTGCAATCATCGGCGGGAAAACAGACAGCACCAAGGATACAGAGAATGAACGACGCGCTGAAGTCACTGGTCAACTTGTTAGAGCTTGAAACCCTTGAAGAGACGCTATTTCGAGGCCAGAGCCAAGATTTAGGCTTTCCCCAACTGTATGGCGGCCAAGTGTTGGGCCAGGCACTGGCCGCAGCGGCGCGCACGGTGCCGGATGAACGCCGCCCGCACTCCCAGCACGGCTATTTTTTGCGCCCAGGCGACCCGCACCGCCCGGTGGTGTATCAGGTCGATACCATTCGCGACGGCGGCAGCTTTACCACACGGCGGGTGACGGCTATTCAGAAAGGGCGACCGATCTTTTTCTGCAGCGCCTCTTTTCAGAGCGCTGAAGAGAGCATCAATCATCAGCGGGCCATGCCAGAAGTGCCCACGCCGGAAGCGCTTATAGAGAGCGGCGATGCCAAACACGCGCGCTTCCCCGGCCACCCTATCGAGTTTTTGCACTTGAAGGATAAGCCGGACAGCGCGTCACCGGCCGGTCAGTGCCTGTGGTTCCGCTTTGCAGGTGGACCGCTCCCGGATGACCCGACACTGCATCGTCATCTGCTCTCTTATGCGTCAGATTTCAACCTGCTGACCACCGGACTGATTCCTCATGGCATCAAGTACACCGACCCGAAACTGCGCATTGCCAGTCTCGACCATGCGATTTGGTTGCACGAAGATACGCGGCTAGATGAGTGGCTGCTGTACGCCATCGACTCCCCCTGGAGTGGTGGCGCACGGGGCTTGGCGAGGGGCCATATTTATCGCCGCGATGGGCGTTTAGTCGCCACGACGGCGCAGGAGGGGTTGGTGCGCTATCCGCAGTCTTGAACCTCTGCTCTAAACACCTCTAAAAACAGCAACGCCCGCAGTGTGCGGGCGTTGTAAAATACCGGTCAGCACAACCCTAGACGGGGGGCGCTGTAAACCCGTCCTTGGGCGCTACTTTCGCCATCTGACCGCCATGGATGGTGGAAATACCGAAATTGCAGGGAGCATTTTTCGGCCATGGCGAAAGACCCCCGTTACGGGCTGCCCTGACCTAAGTGGCCTTGTTAATTACCCACCATACACGTCATTAATGGTTTTCAGCGGGTAGTGAGCCGGGTACGGCTTGCGGGCCACGCCAGAGTCGACCGCTGCCTGGGCCACTGCAGATGACACGCGCGCCAGCAGACGGATATCCACCGGCGTGGGGATGATGTAATCACGCCCGAAGCTCATCTCGGTACGCTCGTAGGCGTTCAGCACTTCCTGGGGAACCGGCTCGCGGGCCAGGTCTTTCAGTGCATGCACCGCCGCCAGCTTCATGGCTTCGTTGATACGCGTGGCGCGCACATCCAGCGCGCCGCGGAAGATGAACGGGAAGCCCAGCACGTTGTTCACCTGGTTCGGGAAGTCCGAACGGCCGGTGGCCATGATCACATCCGGGCGCGCTTCGCGGGCTACGTCCGGGTGAATTTCCGGGTCGGGGTTGGTGCAGGCGAAAATCACCGGGTCAGCGGCCATTTTCTTCACCTGATCTGCAGAGAGCAGGCCCGGGCCAGAGAGGCCGATAAACACGTCCGCGCCGTCGATGGCATCGTCCAGCGTGCGCATGTCGGTATCGCGGGCGAACTCCGCTTTGTACTCGTTGATGCCGTCACGCTCAGTGTGAATGACGCCACGACGATCCAGCATCACTAAGTTCTCTTTCTTAGCACCGCAGGAGATCAGCAGGCGCATACAAGCAATAGCAGCCGCCCCGGCGCCCATGCAGACGATTTTCACGTCTTCAATCCGCTTGCCCGCGATATCCAGCGCGTTGAGCATGCCCGCAGCGGTCACAATTGCCGTGCCGTGCTGGTCATCGTGGAATACAGGGATGTTGCAGCGTTCAACTAACGTCCTTTCGATCTCAAAGCACTCAGGCGCTTTGATATCTTCCAGGTTAATACCGCCCCAGGTGTCGGCAATGCGGGCAACGGTGTCGATAAACGCCTGCGGGCTTTCAGCGTCTACTTCGATATCAACGGAGTTAATGCCCGCAAAGCACTTGAACAGCACGCCTTTACCTTCCATCACCGGCTTACTAGCCAGCGGGCCAAGGTTGCCCAAACCCAGAATCGCACTGCCATCTGAAATAACCGCGACTAGGTTACCTTTGCCGGTATAACGGTACGCATTTTCCGCTTCGCGAGCGATTTCGCGAACCGGCTCAGCAACGCCTGGGCTATACGCTAGCGCCAAATCCCGAGCTGTCGCGGTGGGCTTGGTCAACTCCACGGAAAGCTTACCGGGGATCGGCTTAGCGTGATAATCCAAAGCTGCCTGCTTATTTGCATCCGTCATAGTAAAGGTCTCATCAGCCTAAAGTAGAAAAGTTGTATCAGAATATAGAAAAAACCTAGGCGCCTCAAGCACGTAGTAAACTTACCTACGAAACGATCGTTTTAGCCACATTCCCTTCCATTTCGGAACTTTTCCACGTTATTTGCTGCAACTTATGCATCCAGCCATCAGCTATAAAGGTTTCCTTATTGATGCAGCGCAGTATTTTTGGAAATAAATTCCAATAAGAGCAACACATAGTTATCCACACCTGGTTGTCAAAACACCCTGTGGAAAAGATGACCAAGTAAGTAGAAAAAGAACCGCGTTAGGAGGGCAACACGTCAAGCAACGTGCCGTAAAGCAAGTGGCAACACATTCAGGCAGTAGGAACGCTAATAAAAAGGGTAGTCCCTTAGGGACAAAAAGCCCACGCCGTGGCGTGGGCTTTTGCACAGAGCACAATGCGTGCCTGCGATAGGCTTAATCCGTTAGGATTAGCCGCGCTTGATAGCAGCGCCGAAACGCTTGTTGAAGCGCTCTACGCGGCCACCAGTGGTCGCTTGCTTCTGCTTGCCCGTGTAGAACGGGTGGCAGTTGGAGCATACGTCCAGAGAGAAGTCCTGACCAGAGGTAGAACCGACCTGGAAGCTTGCACCGCAAGAACAGTTGGCGGTGACCGTGTTGTAATTCGGGTGGATACCTTGTTTCATCTTGAGCCTCATAAGCTATATGCCGCCACCTGATCCGTTGCCAGGCACCGCATACGGGTTTGAAAAACTGCTAACCGGTTAACCGCTCCATCCGATAGATTCAGAGCGGCCGCGCATTCTAGCAAACTAATCGCCGGAGGCCAATTGTCCGATTCTGTTTCTGCCCAGCCATCGTCACCTGGGCTGCCTAAGGGCGCTTTTCAGGTGCTCAAGGTCGCGTTACCGTCGCCGCTAAGACGCCTGTTTGACTACTTACCCGCACCGAGGGCTCCCGCCTGTGGCTGGCAGCCTGGGCTGCGGGTAAGGGTGCCGTTTGGCCGCCGCGATGTCGTCGGAGTGGTGGTGTCTTTGGCTTCCGGCAGCGAATTACCGCGCTCGCAGCTGCGGGCCATCGGTGAAGCGCTGGATGAGGGCCCATTACCCAGCGACTGGCAGTGGCTGTGCCAGTTTGCAGCGCGTTACTACCAGCACAGCCTGGGCGATACCATGCAGCACGCTATGCCCGCCAGGCTACGCCAGGGCCACCCTATGGCAGGGCGCACCCAAACCCTGTGGCTTCCGCTACCCAACGATGAAACAGCGCTGGCACGCGCGCCTAAACAGGCGGAGCTTTATGCGCTTCTTCGCCAGCACCCTCACGGGCTGCCGGGCCGCGCCGTGAGCGCCCACGGCTTCACCCGAGACCAGCTATTAGCGCTGCAAAAAAAAGGCTTTACCCAACCCCAAGAGATTACCCTCACCGCCGCTCAACCCACCGGCGGAAGCTTACTCGCCTCCCCGTCGCTGCCGCTCAACCGTGAACAGGCCACTGCGCTATCCGTGCTGCATGAAAAACTCGACGGCTACCACCCCTGTTTATTGGAAGGCGTGACCGGTAGCGGCAAAACCGAGATTTACCTACAGCTCATCGAAGCGCTCGCTGCCAAAGGAAAGCAGTCCCTGGTGCTCGTGCCCGAAATTGGCCTTACACCGCAAACGCTAGCGCGGTTCAAAAGCCGTTTTCGCGTGCCGGTGGTGGCGCTGCACTCCGGGCTTACCGACCCAGAGCGCTTAGATGTATGGGAAGCCGCCGCCAACGGCCGTGCGCTGGTGATCATCGGCACCCGTTCGGCCATTTTCACCCCGCTGGCGAACCCCGGCGCAATCATCGTCGACGAGGAGCACGATGGCTCCTATAAACAGCACGACGGGCTGCGCTACCACGCCAGAGACTTAGCCGTTGCCAGGGCGCACTATCACGGCATTCCCCTATTACTGGGCAGCGCGACGCCCTCGTTTGAAAGCCTGCAGCAGGCGCTTACGGGCGCTTATCGTCACCTGCGGCTAACTCAGCGGCCCAGCCGTCACCCGCCCGCTAAGCTGGAACTGATCGACCTGCGTCATCAGCGCCGTCAAGGGGGGCTGCTGCCCAACGCGATCAAAGCCATCAAAAGCACCCTCGCGGCGGGCAAGCAGGCGCTCATTTTTATCAATCGACGGGGCTTTGCGCCGAGCCTGGCCTGCCATAGCTGCGGCTGGATGGCCGAATGTGGCCAGTGCGATGCGCGTATGACGCTACACCGCCAGCCACCGCTGCTGGCCTGCCACCACTGCGACAGCCGCCGCGCCCTGCCGGATGCCTGCCCAGAGTGCGGCAGCGGCGATTTACGTGCGCTGGGTAGCGGCACGGAGCGCACCGAGGAGACGCTACAAGGGCTGTTCCCTGACACCACTGTTCACCGTATTGACCGCGACAGCACGCGCAAAAAAGAGAGCTTCGAGCAGGTGCTCAAAGAGATTCAGCGCGGCGAGCCCTGCCTGCTGGTGGGTACTCAAATGCTCGCCAAAGGCCACCACCTGCCCCACGTCACCTTGGTGGTGGTGGTCAACGCCGATGGCGGCCTCTACGCGGCGGATTTTCGCGCCCTAGAGCACAGCGCACAGCTATTGGAGCAAGTAGCGGGGCGCGCAGGCCGCGCCGCCCACCCTGGCCGGGTGCTGGTGCAAACTCTCCACCCGGATGACCCACACCTAGGCCAGCTGGCCGAACATGGCTACGGCGCACTGGCCCGCAACCTGCTGGAAGAGCGCCGCATCGCCAAGCTGCCACCGTTCAGCTTTATGGCCCTACTACGTGTCGAAAGCCCCCAAGAGCACGCCGCCCTAGCGCTGGCTCAGCACGCCGCTCAGGCGCTACGCCAGTGGCTGAAGGACGCCAATGTGCCAGTGCGCTGCCTGGGGCCCGTACCCGCCCCCATGGAGCGTCGCCAAAACCGCTACCACATCCACGTTATGATCACCGCTGACAAACGTAGCCACCGCCACGCCGCCGCTAACTGGCTGGTGCAGTGGCTAGAAGCCAACCGAGAGGCGCGCAAAGTGCGCTGGTCGATTGACATCGATCCACAAACCCTGGCCTAGCCGCCAGAGCTCGTATCCAACGCAAGTCCTATCCTAAGGGAATACGGCTTTGAAACTGCGCGCCAATTGCCGATAATGACCGCTTTGCCGCTGCATTACCTGGGCGCCTGCACACGCCGCCACCGACGACATCCGGATATTTACATGAAAGATACGATTATTTCTCTGCTCGAAGGCGCGGTTGACGCGCTTAAGCACCAAGGCGTGCTGCCCAACGACTTAACGCCCACGATCAAAGTGGACCCTACCAAAGACAAGGCCCACGGCGACTACGCCACCAACCTCGCACTGATGTTGGCCAAGCCTTCCGGCATGAAGCCACGCGAGCTGGCCGATACCCTCGTCGCCGCCCTACCCGCCAGCGATGCCATTCAAAAAACTGAGATTGCGGGTCCTGGGTTTATCAACTTCTTTGCCGCCGCGGACGCCGCTGCACAAATCGTTGCTCAGGTGCTGGATAGCGGCGATGCTTTTGGCCGCAGCCTAATCGGTAAAGGCGAGAAAGTGCAGGTGGAGTTTGTCTCTGCCAACCCCACTGGCCCGCTCCACGTAGGCCACGGCCGAGGTGCGGCGATTGGCGACAGCCTTTGCCGACTGCTGGAAGCCACGGGCTACGACGTGACCCGCGAGTTCTACTACAACGACGCGGGTGCTCAGATTAAGAACTTAGCACTTTCCGTTCAGGCTCGTGCTAAAGGCCTCGGCCCCGACGATGCCAGCTGGCCGGAAGATGGCTATCGCGGCGAGTACATCGTGGATGTCGCCAACGACTATATGGCGGGCAAAACGGTCACCGCCGATGACCGCGAAGTAACGGCTAAAGCGGATGCGGATGATTTAGATGCCATTCAAGCCTTTGCCGTTGCCTGGCTGCGCCGCGAGCAGGATCTAGACCTCAAAGCCTTTGGCGTTGAGTTTGACGTCTACTTCCTGGAGTCCTCGCTCTACGAAAAAGGCAATGTCGACGCCACTGTCGAGAAGCTGGTCGCCAACGGCCACACCTATGAAAAAGATGGCGCGATGTGGCTGCGCACCACCGACTTTGGCGATGACAAAGACCGCGTAATGCGCAAGCGCGAAGGGGGTTACACCTACTTCCTGCCCGACGTCGCCTACCACCTGAACAAATGGCAGCGCGGTTTTAAAACCGTAATCAATGAACAGGGTGCTGACCACCACTCCACCGTCACGCGCGTCCGCGCAGGCCTGCAGGCGCTGGAAGTGGGTATCCCACAGGGCTGGCCCGATTACGTGCTGCACCAAATGGTCATGGTGACCCGCTCAGGCGTTGAGGTAAAACTGTCCAAACGCGCAGGCAGCTATGTCACCATCCGCGATTTGATTGATGAAGTAGGCCGTGATGCAACGCGCTTCTTCCTCGCCGCTCGCCGCGCTGACTCCCAGCTGACCTTTGACATTGATTTAGCGCGCTCGCAGTCAAACGACAACCCGGTGTATTACGTGCAGTACGCCCATGCGCGGGTATGCAGCATGCTGCGTAAAACCGAAGATGCCGGCCAACCGTTTGACCACAGCGTCGCCATGGCCAATTTAGCGCTACTGGATAGCGACCAGGAAAAAGCCGTTCTTAATCGCTTGGCTCGCTACCCAGAAGTGGTTGAGCACGCTGCGAAAAGCCGCGAGCCTCAGCAGGTTGCCCAGTACCTACTGGATTTAGCCGGTGACTTCCACACCTGCTATAACGCGGTCAAAGTGATGGTCGACGACGACACGCTGCGCAACACTCGCCTAGCCCTGGGCCTAGCAACCCGCCAAGTGCTGCGCAATGGTCTGGACCTTATGGGTGTTAGCGCACCCGAGGAGATGTAGTTCATGGCCAGCCCGCGCACTAAGCCCACCCGCCGTGGAGCCACGTCGCAGCGTAAGTCCGCCCGCCGCTCTGGGGGCGGGCTACGCATTCCCGGCTGGCTGTGGGGGATTGTCGGGGTCGCCGCTGGTTTTTTCCTCGCCCAGCACCAGCACGGCACTGCTCCCTGGCAAGATCAGCAGGAGGTTCCTCAGGCGACGGTACTGCCAAAACCCGCGGGTAGCGATGAGCGCAGCGCAGCGCGGCAAACCGAAACGCCCACCGAGCCCTCTATGCCTACGTTCGAGTTCTACACGCTGCTGCCTGAAACCGAAGTCATCGCCCCCGGCGGAGCGATTCCCTCGACCGTCACGCCCCCGACCGTAACGGCCAGTGATGCAGACGCAAGCGATACGGCAACCGATAGCACAGAAACCGCCACCAGCACGCCTGCTGACGACCCCATTGCTCAGGTGATTGCCGCCAACACGCGCCCCAACGAGCAGGCCGCTGCCGCTCAGCAGGCACCCGCGGCCAGCAATAGCACGCCCAGCCGCTATATGCTGCAAGCCGCTTCGTTTCGTGAGATTGGCGATGCCGAACAGCTGCGCAGTCGTTTGCGTAACCTAAGCCTGCTAGCGCAGATCAGCGAAGTGCAGGCCAACGGTGATACCTGGCACCGGGTTCAGGTTGGCCCCTACGACGACACCCGAGAGCTCAACCGCGCTCAGGACTTAATGAGCACACAAGGCATTGAGCCGCTGCTGATACAGCTACAGAACTAACTAACAGCGTGCTGAGCTGCGCCAGGCACGCTTTATCTGATGGCTTTCGCTTGCGGGCGGTTGATTTTTTATCAGCCGCCCGCATTTTGTTGGGAATCGCTTTTTATACGGCCGCCCTGGCGGCCGATCAGTCATCGGGAGCGCGTCTCCCCCAAGGAGTTATCTCCATGACCACAATTGTTTCCGTTCGCCGCGGTAACCAAGTAGCCCTCGCAGGCGATGGCCAAGTCTCGCTTGGCAACACCGTGATGAAAGGCAATGCCAGCAAAGTACGCCGCCTTTACCGTGGCAAAGTGCTGGCCGGTTTCGCCGGTGGCACCGCTGATGCGTTTACCCTATTTGAGCGTTTTGAAGCGCAGCTTGAAAAGTATCAGGGCCATTTAACCAAGGCAGCAGTTGAGCTTGCCAAAGATTGGCGCACCGACCGCGCACTGCGCCGCTTAGAAGCCCTGTTGGCCGTGGCCGACCACAGCGCCTCGCTGATTATTACTGGTAACGGCGATGTGGTTGAGCCAGAGCGCGGCATTATTGCGATTGGCTCAGGCGGCAACTTTGCCCAGGCCAGCGCCCGCGCGCTGCTCGAAAATACTGAGCTGTCTGCTCGCGAGATTACCGAAAAATCCCTCGCCATCGCTGGTGACATCTGCGTATTCACCAATCACCACGTGACGCTCGAAGAGCTGAACATCAACGAACGTTGAGGCCACTTTAATGACCCAGATGACACCCCGCGAAATCGTCCATGCGCTGGATCAGTACATTATCGGCCAGCAAGATGCCAAGCGCGCAGTGGCTATTGCCCTGCGTAACCGCTGGCGTCGTATGCAGCTCGACGACGAGCTGCGCCCGGAAGTTACGCCGAAAAACATTCTGATGATTGGCCCCACCGGCGTGGGTAAAACCGAAATTGCCCGCCGGTTGGCGAAGCTGGCCCGTGCGCCGTTTATCAAGGTAGAAGCCACCAAGTTCACCGAAGTGGGCTACGTGGGCCGCGACGTCGAGTCGATTATCCGCGACCTGATGGAAGCGGCGATCAAGATGGTCCGCGAGTACGCCAAAGAAGAAGTTAGCCACCGCGCCGCAGACGCCGCTGAAGACCGTGTACTCGACGCCCTGCTGCCGCCGCCCCGAGGCCAGGAAGATAAGCCCCGCGAAGATAGCAGCACCCGCCAGACCTTCCGCAAAAAGCTGCGTGAAGGCCAGCTTGACGATAAAGAGATCGATATTGAGATCTCCTCCCACGGCCAAGGCATCGACATCATGACCCCTCCGGGTATGGAAGAGATGACCAGCCAACTGCAGAGCCTGTTCTCCAACATGGGCCAGCAGAAGCGTGAGCAGCGCCGGGTGACCGTGAAAGAAGCGCTGGTGCTACTACGTGATGAAGAGGCCGGCAAACTGGTCAACGAAGAAGAGATCAAAGCCCGCGCCGTGGAAGCCGTCGAGCAGCACGGCATCGTGTTCCTGGACGAGATCGACAAGGTCGCCAAGGGCAGTGGCCAATCCAGCGGGGGCGAAGTATCTCGGGAAGGTGTGCAGCGTGACCTGCTGCCGCTGATTGAAGGCTCGACGGTGTCGACCAAGTACGGCATGGTCAAAACCGACCACATTCTGTTCATCGCTTCCGGTGCTTTCCACCTGTCGCGCCCTTCAGACCTCATTCCGGAACTGCAGGGCCGCCTGCCGATTCGCGTTGAGCTGGATGCGCTAACGCCGGGCGACTTCAAGCGGATTCTCACCGAGCCTTCTGCCTCACTGACCAAGCAGTACCAAGCGCTGCTGGCAACTGAAGGGCTGGACCTTGAGTTCACCCCGGACGGTATTGAGCGCATTGCCGAAATCTCCTGGCAAGTGAACGAAGGCACCGAGAATATCGGTGCTCGCCGCCTGCACACTGTGCTAGAGCGCCTATTGGAAGAGGCATCGTTCAAGGGTGGTGATATGGATAGCCCCTTGGTCATCGACGCTGACTACGTCAACGCTCAGCTAGGCGAACTGGCGGTCGACGAAGACCTGTCGCGCTATATTCTGTAAGCGCTA
>Ga0208337_1000119_pt1 | contig 15810 bp, 14 predicted proteins | sample DeeseametaMP0371_FD_184213 | JGI IMG/M metagenome (GOLD analysis project Ga0208337, IMG submission 184213) | Marine microbial communities from the Deep Atlantic Ocean - MP0371 (SPAdes) | ecosystem: Environmental > Aquatic > Marine > Oceanic | place: East of Porto Seguro, South Atlantic Ocean... | reverse complement strand
TCCTGGGTTTCACCCTCCCGCTCTACAGCGCCATGGCCCACTCCATTAGCTATATCGACTTCATTCTGTGGGGCGTGGTGGCCTTCGGCGTGCAGATCGCCACGTTCTTTGGCCTAAAACTATTTCTACGCCGCCAGGGCGAGAGCTTGTCTCAGCACATCACCGAAGGTCATCAAGCCTACGGCACGCTGGTGGGCAGCATCTCGATTGCCGTGGGCTTGATCAACGCGGCCTCAATGACCTGGTAACGGAGCGCACTCATGGAAAAGCAGACCCATCCCACTCACCTGCCCCGCCGTAAACGCAGCGCACGTCTCTCTTTGGCGATGATGGGAGCGAGTGCCTTCGGTTTGACCGCCTGCACCCAGCCCGCAGAGGACGAGCACCTCACCGATGTTCGCTTCGACGAGCCCAAAAGCTATCAAGGCGTCGAAGAGTGCGTAGCCGCCAACGTGTACACCCGCAGCGCCTGCGAAGACGCTTACGAGGCCTCTCTAGAGTCCGTGCCACGCTTCGACACCCTAGAAGCCTGCGAAGCCGAACACGGCGAAGGCGCCTGCGCAGCCCCCACCGACGAGCAGGCCCAGGCCGCAGGCGGCGGCAGTTGGTTCATGCCCGCCATGATGGGCTATATGGTCGGTAACATGCTGGCGAATACCAGTCGAGGGCGCTCGTTTGAACGCGTGTACCAAGAGCCGGTCTATCGCAACCGCCAGAACCAGGGCAACTGGAATGCCGCTGCCAGCCAAGCTTCCCAGCGGGTCAATCAGCGTAACGAGGCCCTGCGTAGCTCGGTGGTGCAAAACCGCCAAGCCACAACGCGGCGCGGCCTGGGCACCCGCTCGGCCTCTTGGGGCTCTTAGCCACACCCTTGGGAGCCACTATGCTGCGAATCAACGTTTCTGAACGCCCGCAATGGAAAACCCTGGCCAAAGAGCTGGGGTTTCATTTCCACACCATTGATGGCGAACCCTACTGGAAAGAGGACGCCTACTACCAGTTCACCCTGGAGCAGGTGGAGCAAGAGATCGAAGCACCCACCGAAGCCCTGCACGAGATGTGTATGGAGCTGGTGGATAAGGTCTGTCACTCCAATGCCTTAATGCAGCGCCTCGCAATCCCCGAGCATATGTGGGACCTCATCCACCACTCCTGGCGCAGCGGGCAACCGCCCCTCTATGGGCGAATGGACTTTGCCTACTCAGGCAACGGCCCCGCCAAGCTGTTAGAGCTGAATTACGATACGCCCACCTCGCTCTATGAAGCGGGCTTTTTCCAGTGGGTATGGCTGGAGCAGGCGATTGAGCAAGGCATCCTGCCCCGCCACGCCGACCAGTACAACTCGATTCAAGAACGCCTGCTCAATGCCATGGCGCATCTGGGCGACCGCTTGGAAAACCGCACCCTCTACTTCTCCTGTGTAAAAGGCAGCGACGAGGAGCGCGCCACGGTCAGCTACTTGCAGGATATTGCCCTACAGGCAGGCTTACAGGCGCCGTTTATCTACATCGAAGACATTGGCGTGGCCCCAGGAGTCGAACACTTTGTTGACCTAGACGACCAACCCATCACCGCGCTGTTTAAGCTCTATCCGTGGGAAGAGATGGCGGTAGAAGCGTTTGGCGAGGCGGTCACGCAGCTCAACACCTACTGGTTCGAGCCACCCTGGAAAGCCGTGCTCTCCAATAAAGGGATTCTGCCGCTGCTGTGGGAAGAGTTTGAAGGGCACCCGAATCTGCTACCAGCGTATTTTGAAAAAGATAGTCACTCGCCGCTGGAAGCAGGCTGGGTGCGCAAGCCGTTTTTCTCACGGGAAGGGAGCAACATCAGTCTGATAACGTCCAGCGGCCAGCAAGAGAGCGTGGGCGGGCCTTACACTGATAACCCGTGGATACGCCAGGCGTACCACCCGCTGCCGCGCTTTGGCGACAAGCACGCGCTGATTGGCAGTTGGGTAGTGGGCGACCGCGCGTGTGGCATAGGCATTCGCGAAGACGTGGGACGTATTACCAAGGATACGTCGTGTTTTATTCCCCATGCCATTATTTAGTTGCTCGATCATTCTTTTTTCTAGCAACCGATTAAGTGCCTATTCAAAATTAATCGCGTGATTAGTTCGTAACCACCGAGTAAGCGGTGTACCTCTTCACATAGAGCACGTTACGCCCCTACGTAAGCGCTTTGTGGCAACCTAGTGACGAGCAGCGTGCCACGGCCCTCCTGGACCCTGATGCCCTGTTTCGCGCCTATCAAAAAGGGCTTGGTTAGGCCGTGAGCTATGTCGCCTGCGTATGCTTTCAAGCTAGCGGCCACCGTGTGGCCTTAGAAGCGCGCTATATTCAACGCATCGATAGTACGCCCACTCATCATCGACACATCGCTGCCGATGCGCTACTGCTTATTAATCAGCCTAGCCACCCAACGCGCTGGCTGCCCGCTCCCGCCATCCGGCGCTGTGCGGCATCGCCCTGGAAGGGGAGCAGCTCACTCTGCTCCTAAACGGAGCTCGGCTAAGCCCACCTTCCGCCACTGCTTCAACCCACCAGCCATAAGCAGCGCATTGGGCTACCCTTCTCTACCCGGGTATGCGGGTCAATCACCGCCAGGGCATCGGCGGCTATACAGGATGAAAGCACCGCTGAGTTTTGATCATCAAAGGCATCGGCCTCAATGCCCTCGGGCGTAAAGCGCAGCGCTACCCGCATGTAGTGCTGGCGCGGGCCGGTCTCGGTGGCAAAGGTAGCCGTCGCCGTTAAGCACGGAAGCTCCGCTAGCGCAGGGCAGCCCAGTAGTGCCCCCATCAGTGGGCGTAGAAATAGCCACGCGCCCACAAACCCCGACACCGGGTTACCCGGCAGCCCCACAAACCGAGCATGACTGCCATCGTCGCGGGGCAAGCGACCCAGCGCTAGCGGCTTGCCAGGACGAATCGCCAGCTTCCACATATCGAGCTGCCCAAGAGACTCCAGCGCCGCTTTGACGTGGTCCTCCTCCCCGACGCTGACGCCACCGGTGCTCACCACTACATCGGCCTCGGCAGCGGCGTGGTTCAACAGCGCCACGGTTTGGGCGTAGTCATCGGGCACGCTCACCAGCTGAACCACCTCAGCCCCGAACGTCTCCAGCAGCCGCTTGAGCATGGGGCGGTTGGAGTTATACAGCTGACCTGGTTTTAACGGCGTGCCGGGGTCGACGATCTCATCACCCGTGGAAAGCAGCGCCACCCGTGGGCGGCGTCGTACGCTGACATGAGTGATGCCCTGCCCCGCCAAATGCCCTAACGCGGCGGCTTCCAAGCGTTCGCCAGCATTGAGCAGCACATCGCCTTGGCGCACGTCGCGGCCCTGCAGGCGAACGTTGTCTCCTTCTGGCACGTCCACGGGGATGAGCGCCTCGCCGTTCTCCTCAGCCACCCGCTCCTGCATCACCACGCAGTCGGCACCTGGCGGAATCTGCCCGCCGGTAAAGATTCGTGCGCAGGTGCCCACCGCCAATGGCCGTGCCGTACTGCCCGCGGCAATCCGCTGGCTAACCGGCAGCCGCTTACCCGCATCCATAGCACGCAGCGCGTAGCCATCCATTGCGCTGTTATCGAACGGCGGCACATCCAGCGTGGCCGTCACCGGTTCGGCCAGCACGCGGCCAGCGGCGCCATCCAGCGCCACCTGCTCGGTGGAGAGCGGTGCAACATCGGCCAGCAGCGCCTCAAGCGCCGCTTCAATCGGCTGTAACTCAGCCATGCTGCCCCCGACCGGGAATCACCAGATTGGCAAAGTTGCAGGGCTTATGGCGGCTATCGAGCTGTTCGGCCAGAATGCCATCCCAGCCGGTACGGCACGCACCGGTAGAGCCCGGCAAACAGAACACCACCGTGGCGTTAGCGAAGCCACCCAATGCGCGACTCTGGATCGTGGAGCTGCCGATTTCATCGCCGCTGAGCTGGCGAAAACGCTCGCCAAAGCCTTCGATACGTTTATCCAGCAGCACCGAGACCGCTTCGGGGGTGGAGTCGCGCCCGGTAAACCCTGTGCCGCCCGTGGTTAGCACCACCTGCACGCCGGGGTCGGCAATCCACTGCGCTACCACCGCACGGATCTGGTAAACGTCATCCGGTACGATCCGCTTATCCGCCAAACGGTGCCCCGCCTCAGTTAGCCGCTGCACCAGCGACTGCCCCGAGCGGTCGGTCTCTTCCGTCCGCGTATCGGAGACGGTGAGCACCGCAATGTTCAGCGCTTCCATGGCATCCATGGCGCTACTCCTTGTGCTCGTTGGGGGAGGCGTTGGCCTTTTTCTTGGCTTGGCGCGCTTCAAGAGCAGCCAGCTGTTCCGGCGTTGCCTCACCCTGGTGATTGGCTTTCCACTCGCTGTAGGGCATGCCGTAGACGTACTCGCGGGCGGCGTCCAGCTCAAGCTCGGTGCCGCGCTCATCGGCGGCGGTCACCAGCCACTTGGAGAGGCAGTTACGGCAGAAATCCGCCAGAATCATCAGGTCGATGTTCTGCACATCTTTATTGTCGTCCAGATGCTTAAGCAAGCGCCGAAAGGCGGCGGCTTCCAGCTCAGTGCGGGTGGTGGCATCCAGTTCGTCAAATGTCGCCATGGTGATTCCTCTTTCAAAAGTCATTGGAGTGCAGCATAACAAAAGACACCGCCCGAAGGCGGTGTCGAAGGGCGTTCACGTCCACTTATCTCGACGGCGTGACTCAGCTTGGCTTGGCTGCTGAAGGCTCACCGCTGCCGCCCGCTTTACGTGCGGCCAGTTCCTCTTCACTAACGGTCTGATCTTTAACCGCTTCATACCACAGGTTGTGGTGTTCTTTAGCCCAGGTTTCATCCACGTAGCCCGTGGTCATGCCTTCCAGCGCGCCTTCCGTACCTAATGTGCCGATGTAGATATGGCCCAGCGAGACGGCGGTCAAGCCCAGCGCGCCCACGGCGTGGATGATGTTGGCCCACTGCATGGTGTCGCGGCCCTGGTCAAAGTTGGGGAAGTCGAGCACGAAGCCACTCGCCACCACCAAAATGCCTACCGACGCTAGCAGCCAGTACCAGGCTTTTTCGCCACCGTTGGCAAAACCAGCATCTACATGGCCTTTGCCAATCATACCGCCGCCCTTTTTGAACCATACCCAGTCGTGCTTCTTGGGAATGTTCTCTTTGATCAGGCTAATCAGCATGATGACCAGCAGCACGCCAAAAATCGGCCCCAAGTAGTTGTGTAACACCTTGGACGCCGCGACCATCCAGCCCCAGACGGCATCGCCGAACAGCGTACGGAACACGAACTTGCCCAGCAGCAGGTTCAGCCCGGTCAGCGCCAGCGTGATGAACAGCGTCGCCACGGTCCAGTGCAGCGCGCGCATTAGCAGCGACCAGCGCAAGAGCTTGCGGCCCGTGCGCGGCTCTTCCAGGTATTTACGGCCAACGATGAAGTAAAACAGCGCAATCATCGCGGCCATGCCGCCGATGGCGATCAAGCCAAACGGCGATACCCAGCGATTGCGCAGTATCCGCCACGTTTCGCCGCTGGCGTTGATCAGGTTGTAGTTACTCTCGTGCCGGGAGTCACGGTAGTTCGGTCCCGTCTCGCCACTGCGTACTTGGCGCCACTGATCCGCCGTGATGCCGGGGGCGGCGGTGGTCATTTCGCGATCCGGGTCGGCTTGCGCCACGGCCATGTGGGTGACCCCCAAACTCGCAACCAACAGCACCAGCATTAGGCATAGACGCCAGCCACGCTGTAGCCAGCTAGCGGTGCCGCTAGGTGCCCGTGAGGGCACCTTTGTCATGGTCAACGTTGTCATGACACGCCTCCTTACCCTTTGCGGGCAGCATCATAGGCAAGGTTGTCAGTGCTAGCCTGAGGATTGTTCGACCACGCACCATCTTTATGGCCACGGTGTACCACGCGCTGGCGGAAGATATCGGCCACATCCTGCGCATCACCGGCCAGTAGCGCTTTGGTAGAGCACATTTCAGCACACAGCGGCAGTTTGCCTTCCGCGATGCGGTTGGAGCCGTACTTCTGGTACTCCTCTTCTTTGGTTTCCGCAGGGCCACCGGCACAGAAGGTGCACTTGTCCATCTTGCCGCGCTCGCCAAAGGCGTTCTGCTGGGGGAACTGCGGCGCGCCGAAGGGGCAGGCGTATAGGCAGTAACCACAGCCGATGCACAGGTCCTTGTCGTGCAGCACGATGCCATCGTCGGTTTTGTAGAAGCAGTCGGTAGGGCAAACCGCCATACAAGGGGCATCATCACAGTGCATACAGGCAACGGAAATGGACATTTCATCCGCTTCGCCGTCGTTCAGAGTCACTACTCGGCGGCGCTGGATGCCCCACTCGACGTCGTTGGCGTTCTTACAGGCGGTGACGCAGCCGTTGCACTCGATGCAGCGCTCGGCGTCACACATAAATTTCATTTGAGCCATGGTGTTCTCCTCTTGCCGGTGCGGGCGTGTCCGCACCGGCATGCTGTCAGGTCAGGTCTTATTAGCTGGCGCGTTCGATACGGCAGATGGTGCACTTGGTCTCTTGCATCAGTGTCACCGGGTCGTAGCCGTAAGTGGTCGCCGTGTTGGCTGCCTCGCCCTGAACATAGGGCGCCGTGCCTTCCGGGTAGCGATCATGCAGGTTCTCGCCCTGGAAGATGCCGCCAAAGTGGAACGGCATGAAGGCCACCTTGCGATCCACCCTGGGGGTGACCAGGGCTTTCACCTTGACGCGGCCGCCCTCGGCGCCTTCGACCCAGACATCGTCACCGTCACGTACGCCGATATCGTTGGCGTCGGCAGGGTTCATCTCGACGAACATTTCCTGTTGCAGCTCCGCCAGCCACGACATGGAGCGGGTTTCTTCGCCGCCGCCTTCGTACTCGACCAAACGACCTGAGGTCAGAATGATCGGGTAGTCCGCGCTGTTGTCGCGCTCCTGGATGGTTCGATAGAGCGTGGGCAGACGCATGATGGAGTCAAAGTCGTCCCATGTGGGGTAACGCTCCACCAAATCACGGCGGGTGGTGTAGAGCGGCTCGCGGTGCTTCGGCACCGCGTCCGGGAACGTCCACACCACGGCACGGGCCTTGGCATTACCATAAGGCGCACAGCCGTGTTCGATAGCAACGCGCTGGATACCGCCGGAGAAGTCGGTTTTCCAGTTTTTACCTTCAGCAGCCTCTTTCTCTTCGGCCGTCAGGTCATCCCACCAGCCCAGGTCTTTCAGCAACTGGTCGTTGAACTCCGGATAACCGTCGTCGATGTCGCCGCCTACCGGGGCCGAGCCTTCGGCCAGCAGGTTGACGCCGTTACGCTCGATGCCAAAGCGGGCGCGGAAGCCCATGCCGCCCTCCATCACGGGCACGCTGGTATCGTAGAGGTTCGGGGAGCCCGGGTGACGGAATTCCGGGGTGCCCCAGCAAGGCCACGGCAAACCGTAGTAGTCGCCATCGGCAGGGCCGCCCTGGGCACGCAGGTTCTCAAAACTGAAGGTGTGCCAGTTTTGCTGGTGCTCTTTCAAGCGCTCTGGGCTTTGGCCGGTGTAACCGACGGTCCACATACCTCTGTTAATTTCACGCAGAATATCTTCGATCAGCGGCTCGTCGCCGTTCATTTCATAGTTCTTGACCAGCTCATTACCGAAGCCCAGCTTGCGGGCAAACAGGTACATGATTTCATGGTCGGGCTTGGACTCGAACAGCGGTTCGATGACTTGGTCACGCCACTGGATCGAGCGATTGGTGGCAGTCACACTACCGGTGGTTTCAAACTGCGTGGCAGCGGGCAGCAGGTAGACGCCGTCGGTGCGGTCGTGCATGACGGACGCGACAGTGGGATAAGGGTCGACGATGACCATCATCTCCAGTTTCTGCATCGCCTTTTGCATTTCAACGCCGCGGGTTTGCGAGTTGACCGCGTGGCCCCAGTAGAACATCGCTTTCAGCGCGGTGCGCTGGGAGATGTTTTCGTCCTCTTCCAGCACGCCATCTACCCAACGGGAGACGGTAATACCGCTGGAGTACATGGGCTTGCCGTCGGCGTACTCGGTGTCGTCGAAGCGGCCTTTTAGCCACTCGTAGTCTACGTCCCACACATTGGCCCAGTGCTGCCAAGCGCCTTCTGCTAAGCCGTAGTAGCCCGGCAGTGAATCAGACCCCAGGCCCAAATCGGTGGCACCCTGTACGTTGTCGTGACCACGCAGGATGTTGGCACCGCCGCCAGACTTGCCGATGTTGCCCAGTGCCAGCTCCAGGATGCAGTAGGCGCGGGTGTTGTTGTTGCCGGTGGTGTGCTGAGTACCGCCCATACACCACACCACGCAGCCAGGACGATTGTCGGCCAGACGCTTGGCCACGTCGAACATCTCTGCTTCGGGCACGCCGGTAATGTCTTCGACGACGCTGGGTGGGAACTGGGCGACTTCGGCCCGCACGTCGTCCATGCCGTACACGCGCTGGTTGATGTACTCGCTATCTTCCCAGCCGTTTTCGAAGATGTGCCACAGCAAGCCCCAGATGTAGGCCACGTCAGAACCGGGGCGAATGCGCACGTACTTGTTGGCTTTAGCAGCGGTGCGGGTAAAGCGCGGGTCCGCGACGATGATGTCGCAGTTGTTGCGCTCCTTGGCGATCAAAATGTGCTGCATGGCCACCGGGTGGGCTTCACTGGGGTTGGAGCCAATGAAGAGCATCGATTTGCTGTTATGCATATCGTTGAGCGAGTTGGTCATCGCTCCGTAACCCCAGGTATTCGCAACGCCCGCCACAGTGGTGGAGTGGCAAATACGCGCCTGGTGATCGGTGTTGTTGGTGCCCCACATGGAGGCGAGCTTGCGCATCAGGTACGCCTGCTCGTTACTGAACTTGGCCGACCCCAGCCAGTAAACGCTGTCGGGGCCGTGGGCGTCGCGCAGTTCCAGCAGCTTGTCGCCAATCTCATTGACGGCGTCGTCCCAGCTCAGGCGCTGCCATTCACCGGCGACCAGTTTCATCGGGTACTTCAGGCGGCGAGTGGAGTGGCCGTGCTGGCGGAGCGACGCACCTTTGGCACAGTGAGCGCCACGGTTGATCGGGTGATCGAAGGCGGGCTCCTGCTTGGTCCAGATGCCCTCTTGAACCTCGGCATACACACCGCAGCCCACCGAGCAGTGGGAGCAGATGGTGCGCTTCGTTTCTACCGGGGAGTCGAGCACCGGCGTTTTATCAGCCGCTTCAGTGCGCTGCATCATCGGCGCGCCCATAAAGCCTGCCGCAGCCACCCCACCGGTGGCTACACCCGTGCGCTTTAGGAACTGACGACGGGAAATACCCAACCCAGTGGTAGCGGGGGTGTTCGTTTTGCGAGTTAGACGCATGGCAAATCTCCTGGCAGTTCGCCGTCAGTCACGCAGCGAGGCGTAATAAGCACGAATATGGTCGGTCTCGCGGTAGTTCACCGCCTGCTTGTCGCGCTCAACCGGACTTTTATCATCTGCCTGTGCCAGCGTGACGTGGCCTACCGCAACGGCTGCGCCCGCAGCGGCGGTGCCTAAACCAACGGTTTTCATAAACCGGCGGCGCTCAGGGTTATGTGACTGGTGCATGGGGTTCTCCTCTTTCATGCCCTTTTTTTATGCGTGGCCCGTAGGCCCTGTTGTTCGCTTAACGCTGCGCACGGTCACGTCACGGTGTGGCTTTGCGCGCTGCACCGGCGTCATAGGAAGCAGGCTCCACTATGCGCACCGGTTGATAGGCCGCTTGATCGCTCAAACGTGCCTGTTCGCTCTCCATAAAAGCACTACCCAACTGCCCCAGCGCTGAATAGAAAGCGGTGTCTACTTTTGCAAGGTCATCCCAACAGCGGCTAGCCCAGGGGGCAAGGTGCTGTTGGAAAAAGGTGAACTGTTCACTACTTTGCGCGGCGATGAGCATGGCCATCACTTCGCACATCGCCGCCAAGTGATCCTCTGGGTCCCGGGTATGCTCGCTGCGCTCAAAGCCGAGCGCACGGAGGTCTTGGCGCAGCGCGACCAGCGCGGCTTCCATCAGCTCGCCGTTGCGGTACCAGGATGCATAGGGCACAACGTCGCCTTGAATGACGCCTACTAAGTGGCGGAAATGCGCACGCTTCAGGCTGTCCACATCGCTTTGGCTTGCCGCTTTTGACAGCGCGGCCCAGTATTCGGCAATGCGGCTACCATCTTGCTCAATATCGAGGCTTTCTAGCCACGCCAGTAGCTCGCTGTCCGGCGCTTGGCGCAGCAGACTGGCAAACAGCTGGTAGATATCCATTCGCAGCGCATCGGTTTCACTTAGCGTCGGCATTGCATCGCTCATTGCTTTACACCTTTAGTTGCTCTTCAGGGTCACGAGCCATGGTTTTCCACACGTCTTTCACCCGACAGTCTTCACACATTTCTAAGCGCGTCATGGCATCACCGGCAAAGTAAGGGTGGTTGGCCAGCTTGGCTTTAATGGTGGCAACGGTGCTGGCGGTGGCAAACGGCTTACCGCAGCTAATACATTCGAAAGCCGCCTCTTCGTGGCAAATATGCCGCGTTTCGCGCGCAGGTGCCGCGAGGAAGCCTGGCTCCAGCGTGATGGCGTCTTCAGGGCAGGCCTGTTCGCAGAGCCCGCACTGTACACAATCGGCTTCCAGGAAGCTAAGCGCGGGGGTATTACCGCCGGATTTAAGCGCAGGCGTTGGGCAATTGCTGACACAGGCGTGGCACAGCGTACAGGCAGCGCTATCGACATTAATGCCACCGTAAGCCGCCCCTTGAGGCATGGCGTGGCGCTCACCGCTGGGAGCCCCCAGTTCAGCCAACCGCGCCAGCACAACGTTCAGGCGAGCACGCTTATTAGGCTCATTAAAGCTCAATGGCGACTCGGTGAGCGGTGTTAGGCTGGGCAGCGCATCTCGCTCGCCCTCGGCATCTACCGACAGTAGCTTAATACGCGCGGCGTCGTGGCCTAGCGCGGCCAGCAGACTATGAGCCTGAGTGATTTGATGCTCTAAAAATGCGCTGAGCCGATTCGGCATGTCGTCGTGAAGCTGAATGCGCACTTCAGAAGCGCCGCTGGCGAGCGCCGTCAGCCACTGGTCGTGGCCCGCCGCGCCCAGCTCTTCCAAGGGGGCATCAATGATGTGACCCGGCGTGGTAATGCCTGCAGCACGCTCAGCTTCCAGCGAGTCATGGGTAATAAAGCGCAGCACCGGCACCTCGCCACCGGCTTCCCGATAGGCGGTTAGCCAGTTGGCCAGAGTATCCTGCTGACGGCGGGTTTCCGGCAGGCGAAACTCGATGGCACCCGTAGGGCACGCACTGGTGCAACTGCCTACGCCTTGGCAAAGGAAAGGATCAATCTCAATGCGCGACTCAATGCGGCCTTGGATGCTAGAAATCGCATCCGCCGGGCAGACGTCGAGGCAGCGGGTGCAACCGACGTTACCACTGGAAGAGTGGGCACAAAGATCGGTATTGACCTGGAAATAGCGCGGTTTATCGAACTCACCGACCAGCTCCGTCACGCTCTCTAACACGTCGGCACGCTCAGCTTCCTGGCGCTCCCATGCGAGGCGCAGGTAGCCCGGCGGGGGCAGTTCCCAAGAAGCGACGTTAAGTGCTCCCTCCGAAAGGTCCAGCACTACGTCAAACACGTCCCGCTCAATCAGCGCTTGGGCAAGATTGAGAGAGTCACCATCGTCTTGGCTCAGAGTGGCACGAAAACCACCCAAATGACCCGCGATGTTAAGCTGTGACTGTTGATGCGCACTCAGCACTTGAGCGATCAGCGGCTCGCTGGCGACGGGAAGATCAACGGCCTCATCTGTGGTCAGCATCGTGAGGGACGCTAATCCTCGCCCCTGAAGCACTCGTGCCGCTTGAGTCACTGACGGCGCACTACCGAGCAGCAGCACATGACCGCGGCTGTGGTAGGTCACGTTGGCAGGCGTTAAATTCACCGGCCATGAGATACGCCGACGCACCGCTTCACGAGCGGCGACGTTGCGCTGGTCGTCAATCGACGCCAGTTGGATTCGTTGGTTCATGCATTCTCACGGTCAAGAGGTCGTTTTTGTTATAATTAGAGATTAGATTTTGTCATCTCACCACGGATGACTTTCGGCGTTATAACGACATAGCTTCTTGTATCAGCGTATGGCGAAAACAGCTTTTTTGCCACTTCCTTTGGTCGTACCGCTGTCAACACAAGCCCGCCATACTTACCATAACCCACTGATTCAAAAAGCTAACTGTCTTTTCTTCGCTCTCCTGGAGCGTGATCAGGATAATCAGACTGGTCGTCTGGCGAGGCACTTTGTACAAAACTGTCATCACTTGTGCAAGCGCTCACCTGCTCAGGCGGGCTCTCAGCCGCTACTTTTTCGCTGTGTTCAGCGTCTTTTTGTGCCGAATCTTCCAGCTTCTCTAAGGTCTCTTCCGCCTTATTGGCCCAACGCCGCAGCTTGCCCGCTAGCTCGCTGGCCATGGGCTTTAACTGTTGAGTGAAGTCGGCGTCGTAATCATCCAAACCATCGCGCACATTGTAGTTACCGGTGGCCCAGAGCCTACGCAGGGCACGGCGGCGCAGCGCAGCACTGACGCCAGGCACCATAAAGGCGCTGAAGTCGCTGCCTGCAGGCAGGGTGTCTGGGTCGGGCAACGTGTGGTCCAGGCTGCCCGGCAGGGGCGGAGCTGCGGCCTCTTGCTCGTCTACCGCTGAGGAGGAGGCATCTATGCCGTCAGACTCAGGCGCGTGCGTCTCCACTTCCAACTGAGGCTCTATCGGCTCCACCGGCTGACTGTCATCACTCTCATGTTCAATGCCGCGCTTTTTACGCGACCAGCGCTCCAAACGGCTCACTGTGGCTGCTCCTTGGTCGGGATCTCTTTGCCACGCCCGGCCCCTTTGCGTTTTTTCTTGCGGGTTTCCATCGGCGCTTCACCGTGGCGCGCGAGATAGTGCTCTATCCACACCTGAATCGCCATCGGCATCGCAGCTTCTAGCACTTGCTGCTCGCCATCTAGCCAGCCTGCGGCTACATCCTGGCTGGCAGTGATGGCATCGGGCTTCGGGGTTTGCCCGGTGAACCCGGCACGCACGAACAGGCGCGGCGTCGGCGCGGTGAGGTTAAATCGATAGGCGGCTCGCTCGGTCATATAGAGCTGCAGGTTGAGTACGCACTCCCCTTGGTCCCCCGGCACCAGCTCGGCAATGCGCCACTGGGTCAGCGTGAAACTGCGCACCTGCTTGGGCTCGGCGACTAAGGTAACGCTTAATGCGCGTAAACTATCACTCATGGGTTTCACCACCTTAGACCTTGAACGGGTAGACAAGTAAGCCTTTTGAGCGCCATCATCGTCAACTCAGACTATTTTACTCAACTATTATGATCTTGTGCGCCGTGTTTGCGTCAGCCACACAGCGTTTTGGTATCAGTGAGGATTGCGGATGCCCGCCCTTCAGTTAAGCCGAGCCCGCTTACCGGCCACGACCACCATTGATGTCATGGATGCCTACGGCGACACCCGCCCCCAGGCCATTGCCGCCGAGCGTGCACTCACGGTGTATCTTAACAAGCGTGAAATTGTCACCCTGATGACGCTGGGCGATGACCCCGAGGCACTAGTGGTAGGCTACCTGCGCAACCAGGGGCTATTAAGAAGCGTCGAGGACTTAACCGCCGTTCAAGTCGATTGGGAAGTAGAGGCTGCGGTGATCGTTACCCGCCACCTGCCTGATGATTTGGAAGCGCGCCTTAGCACGCGCACCGTCACAACGGGCTGCGGCCAGGGCACGGTGTTTGGTAAACTGTTGGAGCAAACTTCTCTCACAGCGCTGCCTGAGACACCGCTGGCCCAATCGACGCTCTATCAACTGTTGACCAATTTGAACACCTATAACGACACCTACCGCAGCGCGGGCGCGGTACACGGCTGCGCGCTGTGCCACCAAGCTCAGGTGATGGATTTCGTCGAAGACGTGGGCCGCCACAACGCCGTGGACACACTGGCGGGTCGCCAGTGGCTTAACCAAGCCGATAGCCGTAGCGCCGATATTTTCTACACCACGGGCCGGCTAACATCGGAAATGGTGCTGAAAGTCGCGCAAATGGGCATTAGCGTACTGGTATCGCGTTCAGGCGTGACACAGAAAGGCGTAGAGCTGGCCGAGCGTTTCGGCGTAATGCTGATTGCCCGTGCGAAGGGGAAAGGCTTCCAAGCTATTAACGCCGCTGGCCGCTTGACGCTGGACGCGATTCCCCCCAAGCCGCCGAGCGCGCGCTCGTCCAAGGAGGCAGGCATATGATCGCCAAGCACGAACTGACTGGCATGATCCTCGCGGGCGGAGAAGGCCGTCGCATGGGTGGCCGTGATAAGGGCCTAGAGCCATTTGCCGGACTGCCGCTGGTGGCACACACCGTCAAGCGTTTCGAAGGCCAGGTACATGAGCTGGTGATTAACGCCAACCGTAATAGCGATGCGTATGCGCTGTTTGCCGACCGTGTGATTGAAGATGCCGAAGGCGGCTTTAAAGGCCCGCTGATGGGTATTTACAGCGGCCTGAGTGCGGCTCAAACGCCGTGGCTGCTGGTCGCCCCCTGCGACTCCCCTGCGCTGCCCCACGATTTGGTGGCGCGCATGGTCGCAGGTATTACCCAGGAGGGTGTCGAGCACGATATCGCCGTGGCGTTTGATGGCGAGCGCCTGCACCCCGTCGTCGCGCTGCTACGTACGTCGCTGGCTGACGACTTAGCGGCCACCCTGGCCGAAGGCGAGCGTAAAATCGATCGCTGGTACGCGCGCCACGCATGGTGCCGGGTGGATATGTCTGACTGCCCTGAAGCGTTCGCCAACCTCAATACTGAAGAGGAGAAAGCCCGCTTGGAGCTGGCACTGACAACGCCTTCCCAGGAGACGCCATGAGCCTGTCGTGTTTTGAACTGGGCGAGCAGATGCTCAGCGTCGATGCCGCCCGCGATGCGCTGATGACGCTGGTTGAGAAATCGGTAGCGGTAGAACAGGTGGCACTAGGCAGCGCCTACGGACGCAGGCTGGCGATTGATATCACTGCGCCTATTAACGTGCCACAGAATACCAATGCGGCGATGGATGGCGTTGCCTTATCCTGGCCAAAGCAGCCGCCCTTTCAAACCCAATGGCCTGTTGCGGGCGATGCCTTCGCCGGGCAAGCGTTTGAGGGTGAGGTGCCCTCTGGCCAGTGCGTACGCATCACCACCGGCGCGCCGCTGCCCAGCGGCACCGATACGGTGATTATGCGTGAGCAGCTCATTGAGGGCGCCGACAGCGTCACTATCGATGCGCCAGAGCGGGTCAGTGTTGGGCAGCACGTTCGCCAAGCCGGAGAAGATATTGCCAAAGGGGCCGTTGCATTGACGGCGGGCACACGGCTGGATGCTGCCAGCATGGGGCTGGTGGCCTCGTTAGGCTATGCCGAGGTCGACGTATACCAGCGCCCTAAGGTCGCGATTTTTTCTACCGGCAACGAAGTCACGCCACCGGGAGAGCCGCTCCCCAGCGCCGGGATCTACGACACCAACCGCTTTACCCTGATCGGCATGCTTAGCGAGCAAGGAGCCGAGGTGGTGGATTTAGGTATTCTGCCCGACGACCCGCGCGCCATTGAGCAAGCGCTTGCGGAAGCAGCAGCGCAGTGTGACCTTGTGATTACCAGCGGCGGCGTATCCGTGGGCCACGCGGACTACACCCGCGCTGCGCTGGAAAAGCTCGGACGGCTGGCCTTTTGGCGGGTGGCACTACGTCCTGGCCGCCCGATGGCCTGCGGCCAACTGAGCGACTCCCGCACACC
>Ga0208337_1000103_pt1 | contig 16978 bp, 8 predicted proteins | sample DeeseametaMP0371_FD_184213 | JGI IMG/M metagenome (GOLD analysis project Ga0208337, IMG submission 184213) | Marine microbial communities from the Deep Atlantic Ocean - MP0371 (SPAdes) | ecosystem: Environmental > Aquatic > Marine > Oceanic | place: East of Porto Seguro, South Atlantic Ocean... | reverse complement strand
TGAGAGGTCTGGTAAGCAAATTTGCCAGCAGATGGCGCGCGTACGCGACCTTTTTCATCAAGCATAATGCCGAAGTCAGCAAACCATGGCGCAGGGCTGGGCTGGAAGCCGAAGGCGATAATTACCGCGTCTGCTTCTAGTACGTGCTCTGAACCTTCCACTTCAACAGGGCGGCGGCGACCATTGGCATCCGGTGGCCCCATTTCGGTTTTAACCAGCTTAACACCACATGCCTTACCGTTTTCATCTACTGCAATGTCTAGCGGCTGAAGATTGAATTTAAACTCAACCCCTTCTTCTTTCGCATTAACAACTTCGCGGCGAGAGCCTGGCATGCTTTCTTCGTCACGGCGGTATGCACAGGTAACTTGGGCAGCGCCTTGGCGGATTGACGTGCGAACACAGTCCATGGTGGTATCACCACCACCTAATACAACGACGCGCTTGCCTTTCATATCAATGTAATCAGCAGGATCTTTTTCAAGGCCCATTACGCGATTGGTGTTGGCGATAAGGAAAGGTAAGGCTTCGTGAACGCCTTCAACTTCTTCGTTATCGAAACCACCTTGCATCGACTTGTACGTACCCATGCCTAAGAAAACAGCATCGTATTTATCAAGCAAATCCTGGAACTGTATGTCTTTACCAATTTCAGTGTTAAGTACGAACTCAACACCCATCTCGGTAAAGATTTGGCGGCGTAGCTTGATCACGTCTTTCTCTAATTTAAAAGACGGGATACCAAATGTAAGTAGGCCACCAATTTCTTCGTATTTGTCGTAAACAACAGGTTTAACGCCGTTACGAACCAGGATATCAGCACATGCAAGACCAGCTGGGCCTGCACCTACAATCGCCACTTTCTTGTCGGTCCATACCACGTCAGACATATCTGGGCGCCAGCCCATTTTGAATGCTGTATCGGTAATGTACTTCTCAATACTACCGATAGTCACAGCGCCAAAATCGTCATTCAGTGTACATGCACCTTCGCACAGTCTGTCCTGTGGACATACGCGGCCGCATACTTCCGGCAAACTGTTGGTTTTATGAGAGAGTTCCGCAGCTTCCAAAATACGGCCTTCGTTCGCCAAGCTTAACCATTGTGGAATATAGTTGTGTACAGGACACTTCCATTCACAGTATGGGTTACCGCAGTCCAAGCAGCGATCTGCTTGGCCTTCGGTTTGAGATTGGCTCAGCGGTTGATAAATTTCCGCGAACTCTTGTTTACGTACCATGATCGGCTTTTTCGGCGGATCGATACGTTCAACATCGACAAATTGATATACGTTCTTTGCCATAAACTAAATCCTCCTACTGAGCCTGAATGCGTAATTCAGCACTTGAACGACTGATGTGACCAAGCAAGTTTTTCACATCACTGGTTTTTGGCTTAATAAGCTTGAAGCGTTTCAGCGTTGCGGCGAAATCAGTAAGCAACGACAACGAGTGCTCGCTTCCTGTTTCTTCGTAATGCTGATTAATTAAGCCACGTAAGTGCTCAGCAAGAATCGCTTTATCTTCAATTGGCATTACATCGACCAGTTCCGCATTTACACGGTTATCAAGGTCGTCGCCATCATCCATAAGATAAGCAAAACCACCAGTCATACCTGCACCGAAGTTAACACCAACCGGACCAAGTACAGCCACGATACCGCCTGTCATATATTCACAGCCGTTATCGCCAATGCCTTCAACTACCGCAATAGCACCAGAGTTACGTACGCCAAAGCGCTCGCCAGCACGGCCAGCAGCAAACAGCTTACCGCCTGTTGCACCGTAAAGGCAGGTGTTACCCATAATGGCGCTGTCGTGGGCGTCGTAAGAGATATTGCGTGGTGGGTGAATAACAAGCTTACCGCCGGTCATCCCTTTACCTACATAATCGTTGGCATCACCTTCAAGGTGCATATGCAGGCCGCCAGCGTTCCACACACCGAAGCTCTGACCCGCTGTACCGGTAAGTTCAACTTTGATAGGTGTATCTTCAAAGTCGTGGTTACCGTGGTGTTTAGCGATTTCACCTGATAGCAATGCGCCGACAGAGCGATCCGTATTGCGGATTGGGTATTTAAGGGTAATAGATTTACCGTCAACAACCGCTTGCTGGCCGTCTTTAAGCATCTGCGCGTTCAATTCACCTTTATCGATAGGTGCGTTGGTCGTTTGTGAGCAGAATAAGCGCGTATGGTCGCCTGCTTTAGGCTGCGCTAGCAACGGAGACAAATCTAAACGGTTTTGCTTAGCGGTAATGCCATCTAGAACTTTAAGTAGCTCTGTGCGACCAACAAGGTCGTCGAACTTAGCAATACCCATAGACGCCATGATTTCACGCACTTCTTGAGCAATAAACTTGAAGTAGTTCATTACCATATCAGGTAAGCCAATGAAGTGGTCGTCACGCAGTTTTTGATCCTGCGTTGCAACACCGGTCGCACAGTTGTTCAAGTGGCAAATACGTAGATATTTACAGCCTAAAGCCACCATTGGACCTGTACCAAAACCAAAGCTCTCAGCGCCTAAAATACCGGCTTTTACTACGTCTAAGCCTGTTTTCAAACCACCGTCGGTTTGAACGCGTACTTTGTGACGTAAGCCGTTTTCAATAAGCGCTTGCTGAGTTTCAGATAAGCCAAGCTCGAACGGACTACCCGCATATTTAACTGATGTTAGCGGGCTTGCACCTGTACCGCCGTCGTAACCTGAAACGGTGATAAGGTCGGCATAGGCTTTCGCTACACCTGTTGCAATGGTGCCAACACCCGGCTCAGATACTAGCTTAACGGATATAAGTGCCGTTGGATTAACCTGTTTCAAATCGAAAATTAGCTGTGCCAAATCTTCAATTGAGTAAATATCGTGGTGTGGTGGTGGTGAAATAAGGGTTACACCCGGCACAGAGAAACGTAGCTGTGCGATGTATTTATTTACCTTATCGCCAGGAAGCTGACCGCCTTCACCCGGTTTTGCACCCTGCGCCACTTTAATTTGAATAACGTTTGCGTTAACCAAATAGTGAGGCGTTACACCAAAGCGACCTGAAGCCACCTGCTTAATTTTAGAGTTCTTTTCAGTTCCAAAGCGAGAAGGGTGTTCGCCACCTTCCCCAGAGTTAGACTGACCGCCCAGGCGGTTCATGGCAATCGCTAGCGCTTCATGCGCTTCAGGGCTTAGTGCACCAATTGACATTGCCGCAGTATCAAAGCGTGGGAATAAGTTTTCCGGTGCTTCTACTTCACTAATATCAATAGGGTCGCAATCAGGGTTTATAGCTAGCAAGTCGCGAATGTGCGCAGGCGCACGCTCGTTAACAAGCTTTGCATATTGCTGGTAGTCGTCGTAGTTACCAGACACCACAGCCTTTTGAAGCGTACTGACTACGTCTGGGTTATAGGCGTGATATTCGCCACCGTGCACGTATTTAAGCAAGCCGCCGTGATCGACAGATTTACGCTTAAGCCAAGCAATACGGTTTAGGTTGATAAGATCTTGCTGGAAATCATCGAAGCCCGCACCTTGAATGCGTGAGGTCACACCTTTAAAGCATAACTTCATCACTTCGTTGTTAATACCCACTGCTTCAAACAGTTTAGAGCTACGGTAGCTAGCAACAGTGCTAATACCCATTTTCGACATGATTTTGTACAAGCCTTTGTTGATACCCTTACGGTAGTTCAACGTGGCCTGCATAGGAGAAATATCTAGCTCGCCTTTTTCACAAAGCTGCTCAATAGTTTCATATGCTAGGAATGGGTAAACCGCAGTGGCACCTAAGCCAATCAACACCGCGAAATGGTGTGGATCGCGGGCACTTGCTGTCTCAACAACAACGTTAGCATCGCAGCGCAATGACTTTTCAACTAAGCGACGTTGTACCGCACCAACTGCCATTGCTGCAGGGATAACCAAGCGATTTTGTTTAATGTTTCTGTCAGACAGAATAACGAACGCAGCACGCTTGTTTTTAACCAGCATTTCTACTTCGTTACACACGCGCTCGATGGCTTTCTTCAAACCTTCTTGCGGCGCATACTGAAGCTCCACGACTTCTGAGTAGTAGTTGTCTGGGTTAAATTCGCGCAGTTGCTTAAGGTCGGTATACATTAGCACTGGCGAGTCAAACAATACGCGGTCAGCGTAACCTGAGGTTTCGCTAAATACGTTTTGCTCGCGGCCAATACAGGTTGCCAACGACATAACGTGGTTTTCACGTAGCGGGTCGATAGGCGGGTTAGTAACCTGTGCGAATTGCTGACGGAAATAGTCGTAAACCGTACGTTGACGCGAGGACATAACCGCCATTGGCGTGTCATCACCCATTGAACCAACGGCTTCTTGACCGTCTTTCGCGAGTACTTTTACAACTTGTTGAATTTCTTCATAGCTGTAGGCGTGTAGCTTGTGGTACACCGCCATGGCATCGTCGTCAAACACGCGTTTACCAATTAATGACGCATCAAGCTTTTCAATTGGTGTAAGTCGACGAATATGCTTATCTAGCCACTCTTTATAAGGGTGACGTGCTTTTAAGTCTTCATCAATTTCAGTAGAGCGCCAGATTTTGCCTGTGTATGTGTCTACAGCAAGCATTTCACCTGGGCCTACACGGCCTTTTTCAATTACGTCAGCTTGCTCGTAATCCCAGATACCTACTTCTGAGGCTAGGGTAATGAAACCGTTCTTAGTAATAACGTAACGAGCAGGACGTAGACCATTTCTATCAAGGTTACAGGCAACGTGGCGACCGTTAGTTAAAACGATACCCGCTGGGCCGTCCCATGGTTCCATGTGCATAGAGTTGAACTCGTAAAATGCACGAAGATCATCGTCCATGGTCTTGTTGTTTTGATAGGCGGGTGGAACAAGTAACCGCATAGCACGGAATAAATCCATACCGCCGGCTAAGAATAGCTCCAGCATGTTATCCAGCGAGGATGAGTCCGATCCTTCAGTATTAACGAAAGGGGCTGCATCTTTAAGATCTGGAATAAGTGGCGTTGCGAATTTAGCAGCACGTGCCATGGCCCAGTCGCGGTTTCCTTTAATGGTGTTAATCTCACCGTTGTGCGCAAGGAAGCGGAAAGGCTGAGCAAGCGGCCAGCGTGGTAGTGTATTTGTTGAAAAGCGTTGGTGGAAAACGCAAATTGCGCTTTGCATACGCTCATCGGCAAGATCGTGATAAAAGGCGGGTAAATCTTTTGGCATTACCAAGCCTTTGTAGATCGTTACCAAGCCCGACAAACAAGCTACGTAAAAATCGGGATCTTTCTCAAGACGTTTTTCAGCGCGGCGGCGGATCATATACAAACGACGCTCAAGGTCGCGTTTTCTCCAACCTGCTGGCGCGTTCACAAATACCTGTTCAATTTGTGGAACACCCGTTAGCGCTAATTCACCCAGTACTGAGTGGTCGACAGGCACTTCGCGCCAACCCACTACTGAAAGTGTTTCTTTTTCTAGTTCTTCATTAAGTACTTCACGCGCGGCTTGCGCAAGTACCGGGTCCTGACTTAAGAAAATCATGCCCACGCCGTATTTTTTGCTGAGTTTCCAGCCATTTTCTTCGGCGATTGCATGGAAGAACGCATCCGGTTTCTGTAGTAATAAACCACAGCCGTCACCGGTTTTCCCGTCGGCGGCGATACCGCCACGATGCTGCATACGGTCAAGACCGTGTATTGCAGTAGTTACCAATTCATGACTGGCTTCCCCATGAGTGTGAGCGATTAAGCCAAACCCACAGTTGTCCCGGGAATCATTGGGATTATATAAACTCATCTCTTAACTCCTTCAACCTTTTGACTGGGCAAGGTATGCGTTGCGTGTAGATGCGCCTAGGTTTGCGTATCACAACATTATTAGACGTCTTTTATGCCTGCGAGCGGTATTGCTCGCGGCGTGCGCCTTTCTTGTCGTTATTTTATTATTAGAGGATTCCAGTCGTTTCCGCATTTTTATGCATTATTGCGATGCGGGCCGTACAAAATACCCACATTAAAAACTAAAATCAAACGCTAAAAGTATAAGCTTTATAGTGAATTAGTATAAATATAATTAAATATATATTAATCAGTTTCTTACGTGTCGTCATTTATGTTTGTAACAAAAATGTTATCAGTATTGCAAAGTGAATAACTCACCCCTTATAAATGATATTACTTCTCATTTGCGTTTTATTAATGAATAAATATGCTTTGAAATTGATGTTTTATGTTGTCAATAGCGGTTTGCGGTGTATTTTTATTAATTTGTAAAGCTATGGTTCCACTAATATAAGTAGTTTGCCATATTGGTTGAAAATTAACCACAGGTAAGGCTCGTGGTGCGCTGAAGGATGTTGATAGAGAGCCCTGTGTGTGAATTGAGTGTACGCTTATGTGGAAGGCGAAGAATAAAAATTCACTGTGGTGGCGTGCTGTTAAGACAATAAGGATTATTGTATGAATACACTACATGCTTCACCACTGCCTTTATTTAGTATAGATGATCATATTCTAACTGGCGACAATATCACCTTCAGGCTTTCTCCTAACACATCTGGGCGTTTTCAATCTGGCTCTCCCGATACTATTGTTATTCATTTTACCGCCGGTAGTAGCCTTTCATCTTCGGTGAATGTCTTGACCAATGCCGATAGCGGTGTGTCAGCTCACTTTGCCGTTGGACGCAATGGTGACATTGTTCAAATGCTTCCGACTAATAAAATAGCGTGGCACGCAGGAGAAAGTTATTACGAGGGGCGTAGTGGCTTGAATCAGTACTCTATCGGCATTGAATTAGACAATGCCGGCCAGCTTAAGGCTAGAGGAGACGGCACCTTTGAAAGTTGGTTTGGCGAAATTTTTGGCGAGAATGAAGTATTAGCTGCCCAGCACATTAACCAACAGTCTATGGGCTATTGGCACAAGTACACCGACGTACAAATTGTTAGGACGCTATCGCTGTGTAAAGCGTTGTGTAGCCACTACAACATCTCTACTATCGTCGGGCACGAAGAAATAGCGCCGTCACGAAAGGTCGATCCTGGCCCCGCTTTTCCCCTTCAAAGACTCAAAGCCGCTGTTTTGCAAAGTGATAGTGAAACGTGGGCAACTGAGTCAAGTGATTCGAATTCACAGCGAGAGGCGCATGATCAAATTCAGCGGGATCTCGCTAGCCCTGTAAAGCGGGTGGCCAATGTAAGTGCCAATTCGCTGAATGTGAGAAAAGGGCCAGATGTTTCGTACCCAACTGTCGAGAACGGTTTGAATAAGGGCGAAGTGCTAAAAATACTGGAAAAGCGAGGGGAGTGGGCGAAAGTGTCTTACACGAAGGTGGGATGGGTGAATACCAAATACATTAATGAAATTACTGAAAAGTCGCCTTTCAAATCCTAATTCTGAGCAGGGCCACAGAGTTATGCTTTGACAAACCGCATTCCCGAAAAGAGGAAAGCCTGATAGGATAACCGCAAAATAAGCTTAAATTAGACGTACATGCATTCAGATTCACCAAACGATTCTTGGGCAATTCGCTTTGCCCAATTTGTTCAGCGTTTTGGCACTCTAAAGCTCAGCATATTGTTTGTTGTTCTTTCGCTTGTGTTTACGCTAGGGGGCTCATACGTAATTCGCGTGAGCATGGGAAGCCAGGTTCAGCCCGATGACTTCATCAGTGCTGTAGTACTGACCATGTTATCTGCGCCTTGGGTACTTTATTTCTTTAGTGAGTTAATCAAGCAATTAGAAAACTCACGTACCAACTTAAAGGAAGTGGTAAGCCAGTTGGAAAGTTTGCGTGAAGAAGATGTCTTTCTTAACCGCGAACTTCAAAGCAACATCAGACAGCTTAATCACGAGATAGAGCAGCGCAAGCAAGCACAAGAAGAGCGTGAGGCGCTGTTTAAAGACTTAGAAAAAGAAATTCAGGATAAATCAGAACAAGAAGCACAAGCACGCCGCTTATCAACCTTGTTACGTTCAATCATCGATGCCTCACCAGACTTAATATATTACCGAAATGAAGAAGGCAGGTTTGCTGGTTGTAACCGTATAGCGGAGCTTATGACGGGCAAAACCGAGCAAGAGCTGCTTGGCTTAACGCCAAAAGACGTATATGAGGAAGAGCTTGCCCGCCAAATTGTAGCGAGTGATCACGAAGTTCTAGAAACCAACGCCAGTATCACAGAAGAGCTGTGGCTTCGCTTTGCTGATGGACGTCGTCGTTACTTCGAAATGAAGCGTGTACCTTTCTTCGATAAAGACGGTAATCGCCTCGGCTTGTTGTCGTTCGGTCGAGACATGACTGAGCGTAAGCAAGCTGAAAATGCTGCTGCAAAAGCAAGTACCGACAAAACTCGCTTTATCGCAACCATAAGTCATGAGCTACGCACACCGCTAAACGGTATTGTGGGCTTAAGCCGTATGCTGCGTGATACCGAGTTGAGTGAAGAACAATTTAACTGGGTAAGTACGATATACGCCAGCGCTATAACATTAGGTAATATTTTTAACGATATTATCGACCTTGATAAGTTAGACAGAGATAAGCTTGAGCTGAGTCTAAAAACCATATCGTTGAAAGACTTTACCGAAGAACTTAGCAGCATTATTCGTCTACTTGCAGCCGACAAACAGCTAGAGCTTAAAACGACAATTAACGAGCCGCTTCCCCGTCTTGTTGAAATAGATGGTACGCGCCTTCGTCAGATATTATGGAACATCCTGTTTAACGCAGTGAAGTTCACACAAAAAGGTCACGTAAGTTTAACGGTTTCATCGACGAAACCTGATGGTGATAAGGCGTATGTAACATTTGTGATTGAAGACACGGGCGTAGGTATTCCTGAAAGCGAAATTGATAAGATTTTTGCCATGTACTATCAGGTTGATCACCCTGACCACCAATCGGCCACAGGTACCGGTATTGGATTGGCAATTTGTAAGCAAATGGTCGACTTGATGAAAGGTGAAATTCACGTTTCAAGTAAAGTGGGTAAAGGCACCCGTTTTGAAATTGTGTTGCCAGTTCAAATTTCTAATAGCCCGATGAAAGTCGCGCAGCTTCAAGTGACAGGGCTCAATATCTTGTTAGTAGAAGATATTGAATTGAACGTCATGGTCGCTAAAGCCTTGCTCGAGAAGCTTGGCCAGAAAGTCGATGTAGCAATGACCGGTCAAGAAGCCATAGACAAAGTCAGGGAAAACCAATACGACCTTATCTTGCTTGATATTCAATTGCCTGACATGACAGGATTCGATGTGGCAAGTACGATTATTGAAGAAGATCTGGTTATGCAAACGCCCATCGTGGCGCTAACGGCAAACGTCATTAAAAAGCGTGATGAATACTTAGAAAACGGTATGGATGACGTTATTGCGAAGCCGATTAAAAAATCTCGCGTTATCGAGGTGTTTAACGAGCTGTTCCATGCACCACCTGCACCGCTTGAAATTGATGGCGAAGTAGAGCGCCCTGAACCTAACAAAACATTAAGTAACATTTTAGATATGGACTTGTTACAGATGTTAGTTGATACCATAGGGGATGAAATGGTGCGCGCTAGCGTTAAAGTATTCCAAGAAAAAATGCCTGAATACATGGAAATACTGCAGCTAAGCTTAAGTGCGGACGAAAAGTCAGAAGTGTGCTCACAGGCTCACAAAATTAAAGGCGCCGCTGGCTCTGTTGGTTTGGCTCGTGTACAGCGTATTGCTAATCAAATTCAACAGGGCGATCACCCTACATGGTGGGAGAACGTGCATGATTGGGTGGAAGAGCTACAAATGGCCGTTCAGCACGACATGAAGGCACTACACGATTGGCTGAATGAACAGCAGGTTGATGACTAGTTAGCATAACGCGCTCTTTAATAGGAAACGTAAAAAAGAGGGCTTGCCCTCTTTTTTGTTATAAAAACTGCGCTAGAGAAAGCGTTCAGAGCAGCGTTGCTAAGTAGCAAAGTAGCAAAGTAGCAAAGTAGCTAAGTAGTTAAGTAGCTAAGCCTCTCCTTAAAAAAAGGCGGCAGGCTGATCTTATTTATACAGTGGTAAAAGGAATTAATGCGATGACAATTAGCGCACAACAAGAAACCGTGTTTTCAAATAATCAGCTCAGTGTTGAGGAAATTCCCTCACTTCAAACGCTCGCATTACTTCCTATATCCAAAAAGTACCGGACACTAAATATCCTCTCCATTGGATTGATAGCCTTAGTGCTAATCGGTATTGCTTCTGCGTTACGACTCCAAAGCTTTTGGTCATTGCCAGAAGGACTGCTGCAAGCCTACCCGTATGTTGTTGCTGGTATCGTCGCTGTAGGCTCTCTATGGGCGCTGTACCACTTTTTTGCTGATGTACGCATATTTTATGCGATTCGAGAGCAAGACATCAGTAAGCAGTCAGGGCTAATTTTTAGAAAACTTTCGTGCCAACCTATTTTGCGTGTTCAGCATGTAGAGGTTAATCGCGGTCCATTGGACAGGTGGGCGGGTCTTGCCTCACTTCAGGTGTTTTCGGCTGGTGGTGAAATGCACACGTTTGAGATACCTGGGTTAAGCATTGAAAGGGCAGAGCAGTTGCGTGAGTTCATTCTTGCTCATAAAGATATAGGTGCACGCTAATGACGGTATCAGAAACGCCCTCACACCAAGCGCCTACACTTAATCAGTCAAAAGAGCTGAAAGAAGATACTGCGCTCAAATCCCATGGGCAAGATGCTAATATGGAAGAACCGAAACTTAAAGTAGAAACGGGTGATGAGTGGCAGCGCCTCTCTCTAATTTCTATTTTGTACTTTACTATTCGCAATTTTACCAACTCGGCTCAAGTGCTTATTTATACCATTCCCGCCTTAGCCATATCGTTCAATATTTGGGATAACCTGCTGTCGCCTGAAGTACTAATCGGTGCTGGAATCCTTTTTCTATCTACCAGTGTTAGCGGCGTAATAAGCTTTTTAATGTACAAGTTTCGCGTGCACAACCAGCACGTTGAGATTCATCATGGCGTGTTCCAACGCCGCTATACCAACTTGCCTTTGTGGCGTATTCAAAACGTTAAGATAGAACGCCCTTTTTATTACCGACCTTTTGGGTACGCGTTAGTGGTGCTTGATACCGCAGGAAGTGGGAAAGAAGAAGCTAAAATTGTAGCGGTTCCTGAAGATTATGCTGAAGCGCTCAAAAAGCAGGTGTTGTATGAAAAAGCGCTGCACGATGAGGGTGACCTGGATTGTTTGCCAAATGAAGATTTATCCGACGAGCAGAGTTCGTCTTTTCCCTCGCCACGAACACGCGCTAAAGCGGTAGATTCTTCCCATTCAAATGAAGAAGTATTAAATCGACGGTCCGTGAAAGACATTATTATTCACGGTATCACCAACAATCGCGTGTGGATCATACTGGGTGCTGCGGCACCTTTCTATGACGATGTGTTCGGTCTGGTTTCAGAGTGGTTAGCCGATAAAGGCTTGCAGCTTAATCAGCTGGTTGGTGAACAAACGGTTGCGTGGTGGCAATTTGGATTGTATGCCTTTGTCATTCTCATGATGCTTATGGCGTTAGTGGCACTGCTGAGTGTTGGTGGCGCGCTTTTCACTTTTTACGGCTACACACTTTCACGAACAGGTGATCGCTATATCCGTCGCAGCGGCTTGCTTAATAAACTGGAAGTCAGCATGCGAGCTTCACGCATCCAAATGATTACGGCGAAGCAAGACTGGCTGGATAAAATACTAAAGCGGGTGAATTTGTATTTTGAGCAGAACTCAACGGCTGGGCAGCAAATGCAAGAACTGATGTCGCCAAATAAGCTTATTGTGCCATCGGTAACCGAAGATGAAGCCTTCGCGCTTAGTCAAGAAGTGATGCCTGGATGTGACCTGCGAGGTCAAGATTATCAAACCATTAGTAAGCGATTTATTACTTTTTGGTTGCTTGCGGGCTGGACGTTGCCTTTTATTACCTTTTTCACTATTGGCGCTGTGTCATCCCATCTAGATATTATGCTAGGTTCACTCGTTGTCTTTAGTGCGGTATCGCTGTTACTCACGCTTAGGTGGTGGCGATGGGGTATAGCCTACGACAGTAAGTACGTTTATATAAGGCGAGGTAGAATAGGCATCGACTATCAATGCTTTGAGCCCTATAAAGCGCAGCAAGTTATCGTTAAGCAAAGCGTGTTTATGAAGCGAAGAAAACAGGCCACCGTTAAGTTTGTACTGGCTTCGGGGGCGGTGACTGTGCCGTTTCTACCAGAAGACTACGTTAATAAACTAGCAGATAGTGTGCTATTCGAGGTGGAGTCAACCAGAAGGTCTTGGATGTAACGTACACTGTTTCTTTGAGCGCTGCTTTTTTATACGTTTTTTATGCAAATAGACCGAGTTTATGTAATGGTAGGTATTTAGTTGCTTAACCTTGCGTTTATATGGATATTCTTGATTACAGTGTCATCGCGATTTACCTCATCACTTTACTCGTCATCGGCTTTAGCTTGCGTGGACAGCAGTCAAAGAAAGATTATTTTCTCGCTGGAAGAAGCTTAAGTTGGAAACCGCTGTTACTTTCAGTGATGGCGACGCAACTCTCGGCGGTCAGTTTCATTTCCGCTCCTGCATTTGTCGGCTTCCGTGAGGGTGGAGGGCTGATTTGGCTCTCTTATGAACTGGCAGTTCCGTTAGCCATGCTTTTACTCATTACCACCGTGTTGCCTACATTATACCGAAGCGGTGTGGTGAGTATTTATGACTATCTTGAGCGACGTTTCTCTACCTCTACTCGTATTTGTATCAGTGTTGTATTTCAATTTAGCAGAGCCTTCGCTACCGGCATAATGGTTTACGCGCTATCCATTATATTGCAAGGAACCATGCAGGTTTCATCCACGCAGGCAATATTACTCATTGGTGTGATTACCGTTTTGTACTCCTTACAAGGAGGCATGAAAGCAGTTGTATATGGTGACGCGGTACAAATGGTTGTCATCGTTTTGGGCACAGCTATCTGCATTGCTTTTGGTCTTAACGCATTAGGCGGTTGGGAGCACTTTTTACAGTTACTTCCAAGCGAGCGGGTCTCTACCCTTAATTTTTCATCTCTGGGTTTTGATGGTGACGGCTTCGGCTTTTTTCCTATGGTGCTAGGTGGCGTGATCCTCTACGCCTCATACTACGGTTGTGATCAATCAGAAGCACAGAGGGCATTGTCAGCGAAATCGGAAAGCGATCTTAAAAAGATGATGTTAGCCAATGGCATTTTTAGGTTCCCTATAACACTTCTATATTGTTTAGCAGGCTTGGTGGTCGGCACACTAGCGTTTAACGACGCCAACTTGCTATCGCAAATTCCTAAAGATAATCCGGACTGGCTTATGCCGGTCTTTATTCTTAATTATTTACCTCATGGGCTTATCGGCTTGCTTGTGGTCGCTATTCTTGCGGCAGCCATGTCATCACTGAGCTCAGCAATAAACTCTCTTGCCGCTGTTTCGCTTGAAGATTATTTCAAACTCACTCGGAAACGCGCAAAACCTGAAGGCTACCTGAGTCATGCTAAGTTTGCGGGCTTGCTTTGGGGAGGGATTATTTTGCTGCTTTCGCTCAATGCTGGCGATATAGCGCCTACCGTAATAGAAGCGGTGAACAAAGTGGGCTCTGTTTTTTTTGGTCCTGTCTTGGCTGTGTTTCTACTTGGCATGCTAACGAAGAAGATAAATGCCACACAGGTCAATACCGGCCTGATGTGTGGCGTGCTGACTAATTTGTCGTTCGCATTTTTTGTCGAGGACGTGTTTTGGTTTTGGTGGAATGTAACGGGGTTCGCGAGCACAGTGATACCCGCTATTATCTTGTCTGTTTTGTCAGCTAATGATGAAAACGATACAGCGACGATCACCACCTCTGGTCAACGACGCTTACTGATTGATAAGCCGATTGCCACCCTATTGCTTGGCTATTTTTGCTTATTGGTCGTGGTTTGCTACTTAATGCCGCGTTGGCTGCAGTAGACTCAGTGATTTAGGCCTCTACTGTTTTGGCGACTGAGTCTCTCAGAATAATCTGATCTTTGCCCGCGTGCTTAGCTTCGTATAAGCGCGCATCAGCCACTTCTAACTGCGACTCCAAGCACTTGTGTTCCTCGGTACATACGCCGATACTGCACGTGATATTGAACTTGTGATTGGTAAAAATAGTAGAGCGCACTGCATCCATAAACGCTGAAAGCGCAGATAGATACACTTTAGGCGGCCTTACTGATACCACCGTAAATTCTTCACCCCCATAGCGCACAATAAGATCGTCGGGGAAGTAATCTTTTAACAATGCTGCAAATTCCTGCAATAACATGTCACCCGTTTTATGGCCGTAGGTATCGTTTACACTTTTGAAGTTGTCAGCATCGATCATAGACACAATGACATCCTTTCTCGACGCTTTATTGGCAAATAACTCCTCTGCTTTTTCGTAGAGAAAACGGCGATTGTATACCTTGGTTAGCGGGTCTAAGTTTGCTGAATTTCTAATGGTTTGAATCATTTCTTGTGATTCAAGGTTTTGCATAATTCTGCAGTAGAATTCTTCGTGATAAAACGGTTTGGACAGGAAGTCATTGGCGCCGCTCTTAATGAATTTCGAGGTCAACACGCTGTCGCCGTTTGCCGATAAACCGATAAATACCAAGTCTTGCATGCGTTTTTCGTGGCGTATTGCTTTAACTAGTTCATAGCCGTCCATATTGGGCATACGGTGATCGGCAATAACCATTTTAATATCGCGGTGATTATCAAGCTCTTCTAACGCTTCTAAGCCATCGTTCGCTTCATGTACCTGAAATTGGAATTTGCGAAGTAATGAACAAATGTGATTTCGGCTCGTTCTAGAATCTTCCACCACCAACACTTTGGTAGTGAGATTCTTTCTTAAACGGTCTACAAGTTTAGACACTTGAAGGTATGAATAGCGAGACTCTTTTGTGATGTAATCCAGTACGCCCTGATCGAGTAACTGAGCACGGGTAAATTCGTCGAAATTTCCAGTAAGTACGATGGTTGGAACGTTGTAGGAAAGTGCAAGCTCAACGCTCTCGCCGTTGGGCGCGTCGGGAAGGTTTAAGTCGACGATGGCTGCCAAGTATTCGGTGTCACTCTCGAGAGCACTTTTCGCTTCCGCAAGATCTTCGCACAGATCACACGTAAAGTGAGGATTATCCTCAATAAGTTTGTTTACAATCTTTCGGACAGTGAGACTGTCTTCTACTACAAGAACTTTATACATGTGATCTACTCTCGGCACTTAGGCTTCGATAATAACCAATTATAGACAAAAAAGCCCTCAAAGAGAGGGCGTTTTATACTTATGTCTAAATAATTTTATTCTTATATAACATTGCGTTGTACTAACTTTGTTCAGCGGGAACACGCACGGAGCCTTCCATCAAAATACGTGCGCTTCTGCTCATTACAGCTTGCTTAATTTGCCACTTGTCGTCTTCAAACGTAGCTCTTGCTCCTACTCTAAGCGTTCCAGATGGATGCCCAAAAGTAACCGAGTCTCTTTCGTCGCCGCCAGCTGCGATATTTACAAGAGTGCCGGGTATCGCCGCAGCCGCTGCGATCGCGACTGCTGCCGTGCCCATCATAGCATGATGAAGTTTCCCCATAGACAGTGCGCGAACCAATACATCAATGTCTGAACCCAAAATATCTTTGCCACTGGAAGCTTGGTAACCTCTTGGAGGTGCAACGAACGCGACTTTTGGTGTGTGCTGCCTGTTTGCAGCTTCACCCACATCATTGATGAGCCCCATCTGAACCGCGCCGTGTGCACGAATTGCTTCGAACTTGGACAGCGCCTCGGAGTCGCTGTTTATATCATCCTGCAGTTCAGTGCCTGTGTAGCCAATATCTTCTGCGTTGATGAAAATAGTCGGAATACCCGCGTTTATCATGGTCGCCTGAAGTGAGCCTACGCCTGGAACTTCAAGTGTGTCGACTAATCGTCCTGTCGGGAAGATTGCCCCTTCACCGTCAGCTGGGTCTACGAAGGCTACTTCTACTTCTGCGGCAGGGAAGGTGACACCGTCTAGTTCAAAGTCGCCGGTTTCCTGTACTTCCCCGTTAGTCATTGGCACCTTAGCGATAATGGCTTTGTTGATATTGGCTTGCCAAATGTTGACGGTGGCAATGCCGTTTTCTGGTAATTTACTTCTATCCACTAGCCCATTGGTTATCGCAAATGCGCCTACGGCTGCCGTTAGGTTTCCGCAGTTTCCACTCCAGTCTACGAATGGCTTGTCTATGGCTACTTGACCAAATAGGTAGTCGACATCGTAACCTTCACGTTCACTTTTGCTTAAGATAACGGTTTTGCTGGTACTTGATGTAGCACCGCCCATACCGTCGGTTTGTTTACCGTACGGATCGGGGCTGCCAATTACGCGCAGAAGCAGGGCATCGCGCGCCGGACCTGGCTTTTGCGCGGCTTCTGGCAAATCGGTTAAATTGAAAAACACACCCTTACTGGTACCGCCACGCATGTAGGTAGCCGGTACTCGAAGTTGTGGCGCATACTTTGTCATGTTTTTTCCCCTCAGCTAGCTTCAGCTTCTAAGAAGTCCTTGGCGAAGCGCTGTAATACACCGCCTGCGCTGTAAATAGAGACTTCTTCTGCGGTATCTAGGCGACAGGTTACTGGTACTTCTAGCTGCTCACCGTTTTGGCGGTTTACTACTAGCGTAAGCGTTGCCCCTGGTGACGGTTCGCCGCTTACGTCGTACGTTTCTGTGCCATCTAGCTCAAGGGTTTTACGTGTTGTGCCTGGTTTAAACTCAAGGGGTAATACGCCCATACCAATTAGATTAGTGCGGTGAATACGTTCGAAACCTTCAGCTACAATCACTTCAACACCCGCAAGGCGCACGCCCTTGGCTGCCCAGTCTCGTGACGAGCCCTGACCGTAGTCAGCGCCAGCAACAATAATCAGCGGCTGTCTGCGG
>Ga0208337_1000096_pt1 | contig 17574 bp, 19 predicted proteins | sample DeeseametaMP0371_FD_184213 | JGI IMG/M metagenome (GOLD analysis project Ga0208337, IMG submission 184213) | Marine microbial communities from the Deep Atlantic Ocean - MP0371 (SPAdes) | ecosystem: Environmental > Aquatic > Marine > Oceanic | place: East of Porto Seguro, South Atlantic Ocean... | reverse complement strand
TCACTAAAAAGTAATGCTTGACCAGGCGAATACTCAGACACACAAGCTGCTCCATGCAAACCTGCTACCATTAATTTCCCTTTAAACTGGTAATAAAATTTATAAACACTTTCTGAAGCATAATTTAGAAGAACTGTTGATCGTGTCTTAGAGAGGTTCAAAACAATTTTTGATTTTGATATGAGATTTAATAATTTATCTTGCGGCAACATTGTGATATTGTCTTCATGACCAACATTTTTTAAAGATATACCTTCTTTTGCAATATAATCTAAAAAAATCTTTCGATCAGGAGTAATGTGTCCGTAGAAAAGAACATCGATTTCTTTTTTACTCTCATTGTTTTTACTTAGTTTGCTAGATTCGAAATGTAAAAAAAACGCCTCATATCCTTTTTCCTTATATTTTAATACAGCTAATGGATCACTATTTAATACTAGATCACAAGCATTAGCGGTTATTGCGTGAAATTCATGTTGGTCAGAATCGTCTCCAATCATGATTATTTTTTTTTTACTATTGATTTTTTTAATAAAAAAAAAATTTATAAATCTAAAGTAATCAACATCAAAAACTACAATTTCAATATTTTTTAATTTTATTAAATTATTGATATCATTAATCGTTCCTATAAAATTTTTATTTTTATAATCGCTGATATACAAGTATTCAGTATCATAATAATTTGAAAATCTGTATACCACATCTATATTCCAAGCTCGTGGATATTTGAAAATTGCTAAAACTTTATTTTTCATTATTATTGTTTAAATAAATCATATTTTGTGGCAAAACTTTGTAAAAATACTTAAATTTATATATAAGAAATCAATATAAATATTAATCAGATGATTTTAAGTATCATAATTCCTGCTTACAATGAAGAAAAAACAATTATTCAAATTCTTGAAAAAATTAAGAATAGCTCATCCAATCTTTTTAAATATGAGGTGATTGTAATCGATGATGGATCGACAGACCAATCAAGAAAATTACTAGAAGACAACAAACATCTCTACGATAAACTTTTGGTCAATGAATCAAATAAAGGAAAAGGTTTTTCAGTTAAAAAGGGATTACTTAACATATCGGGAACACATATAATTTTTCAAGATGCTGATTTAGAATATGACCCAGCAGATTTCAAAAAATTTGAGAAAATTTTTTTAGATTTTAACGCGGATGCAATTATAGGTTCAAGATTTGTATATTCTAATTATACCCGTTCTCACAACATTCTAAATAAAATTGCTAACATTTTTCTAACATTTATATTTAATCTTTTATACAACTCTACATTTACAGATGTATATTCGTGTTATTTTGCATTCGAAAAAGATTTACTTAATGTCCATGAATTACGAACAGAAGGATTCGAGCAACACGCCGAAATTTTATGTAAAGTAATAAAGAAGGGCAATAAATTTTACGAGGTACCTATAAACTATAATGGAAGAGACGCATCTGAGGGGAAAAAAATTAAAGCCCGACATTTTTTTCTAGTACTCTTTGAAATAATTCGAGGAAGATTTATATGAAAGAATTAATAACTTATTTTGTAATTACTCAAATTATATAATCCAAAAAAAGCCAGTAAAAAACTTAAAGATTTTATTACTCTTGCCGCAGTAGAATCCAATTGCCAATAAAAATCAAATGGTGTGGAAAGATAAATAAAAAATAAAATAAAAATATACATTGCAGTAACAATAAAAATAAAACTAAAAAGCTCTTTATCAAGTTTTATCCAAAAGGATAAAAGAAAGAATATTAGAGCAATTAAAAACTTTTCGTTCAAAAATAGAAAATATGAAATTAGTTTATAATTATTTAGATCGTCAAGTCTAGGCAATAAATTTAACAAAATATTGGTGTTAATGTAATAATCTCCAATTCCTTTGGAATAACAAAAAAACTTCCAAAAGATTACTGGCAAAAATGAAATAGAGAGAAAAACTAATTTGGAAATATCTTTTCCTAATTGTCCTTTATATAATTTTATAATAAAAGTTGTTGCAAATAATATGAAAAGCAAAGCAATACCTTCATTTTTAATAAGTGTAAGTGAGATAAAAAAACAAAAGGCTAGCAGATAAAAGAGCAATCTATTTTTAAAAAAATTAGTATCAATAAAAAACAGAAGATACATTAAGAATGCGCTTAAACCAAAATATATAGCCACAAGACCATCGGTCCAACCATTAAACAAAAATTTTCCGATTGTAAAAAAAACTATAGATAAAAAAATTAGATACTGAGTATCTTTTAAAAATGCATAAGTTAAAATTAAAGGTGGAAGAAACATTAGTGAAAAAGAAAGTTTTGGAAAAACCTCGTTCCAGTGCCCAACCAAAAACGCTAAAGATGATGCAAATGCAGGTGCAAGACTAGAATATTCATTGTGACTAAAAGCAGCATAATTGTCCCCTATTGAAAAAATAGACTGATCATAAAATATTCTCTTTGCATGAAAAAGCCATATACTTCTAGCATCCCATTCGAATGTTGGTGTACCTAAAGAAATAAATATAATAAACAAAAAAAATATTTTTAAAAAAGGATTTTCAAAAAAATTTTTTGAATAGAATACAAGAACAGTAACTAAAAAAATTAAAAAATTTATTTTTATCAGTAGTTGAGGAAAATTTAAGCTTAAAAGCAAGTAATTATTTAATATTAAAAAACTTAAAACTAATGCTATTTTTTCATGAAAATTTTTTTTGATCATTTTAACATTGAGTTAATTTTAAATATTTACCAGTTTCTATTACCTTGCAGGTATTAGGTATATCTTCTGCATAAAGAAAAAAAATGAGTTTTGAAGATTCGTTTATCCTAATAGGATAATTAAATTCTATAATTCTTTGATATAAATAAGTATCTTTTTTGAGGCCTTCACTTAAATTAAAATCTGTCACCTTTTGTTTTTTCAAAATACTATTTGCTTCAATTACTTCAGCTGAAAGTGCATAAGAAATTCCAGCATTTTCATTAAATGGATTTTTAATTATTTCATATTTGAATCCACTTCTAAAATGGAATATATAAAAAAGCTGTATTACACAAAGAATTATAAAAAAAAATTTGAATTTTTTTATTTTCACTTCAGTCATCAATACTTAACAAAGTTTTTTTATTTTAAAATTTTAATATCTTAAAATTTTTAAAAGCTCTAGCCAAACGATTAGCTATTTTATTAGTAATAGAAAATTTTATGTTTTTTTGCACAGAAAACTTCACTTTGTAACGCTTAAGTTCTTTTATAGATAAATTTATTTTCCTCATAAGAAGATAATAGAACAAGTTTCTTTAAATAATAGAAAATTATTTCAACTCATGTCCATAGTTTGTAATAAACTCTAGGTCTGACTCGACCATACCTATTACTAAATTATCAAACGATATTTTTGGTTCCCATTTTAGGATTTTTTTGGCTTTGGAATAGTTAGCTAGGAGAGTATCAACTTCAGTTGGCCTTATTAAATTATTATCTATAACCACATAGTCTTTATAATTTAGACCAACATGTGCAAATGCCTTTTTAGCAAAATCCTCAACTGAATGCTCTGTACCAGTACCCACAACATAATCCCCAGGAGTATCTTGTTGCAACATAGACCACATAGCTTTGACATAATCTTGTGCGTGACCCCAATCTCTTTTTGATTTCATATTTCCCAGTTTTAGTTTTTTTTGAAAACCTTTTTTTATTCGTACAACTGCAAATGATATTTTTCTAGTTACAAATTCAAAACCTCTCCTTGGAGACTCGTGATTAAATAATATTCCAGCTGAAGCATGAAGTCTGTAAGTCTCTCTGTAATTTCTTGTTAAGTAATATCCCGCCGTTTTTGATATCCCGTAAGACGATTGTGGATAAAAGGGAGTACTCTCATCTTGAGGAATTTGCGAAACTTTACCAAACATTTCTGAAGAAGCGGCAAAATAAAATTTTAAATTGTTGCTAAGTTCTTTCGCTGCAGAAAGCATATGATGTGTACCATTGATGTTGGTGTTAAGAGTAGAAAATTCATCTTCAAATGAATAAGTAACATAACTTTGTGCTGCTAAATGATATACTTCATCTGGTTTTATTTTCTGAACAATTTTAAAAAGACTCGCATAACTCTCCAGGGAAGCAGAATGCAAAGTTATATCATCTAGGATATTTCTAATTCTCCAAACTCTATGAGCTTTATCCTCCAAAGCTACTCTTCTGACGATTCCATGAACCTCATAACCTTTGGTCAGTAGCAATTCAGCAAGGTAAGATCCGTCTTGTCCTGTAATGCCTGTTATAAGTGCAACTTTTGACATATTTATTGAACTAACATTTTTTCATAATTTTTACAATTTTTTTGATGTGGTAATTTTTTTTTATTAGAAAAAAATTCTAAATCCCATTCTAATAGCAACAAAAAGAACTAGAAACGCTGTTACCAAAGCTAAAATCCGAGTTGGAAATATTTTTAAATTTAAAAAATTACCGACTTGTCCTCCGATTAAAACAGCGGCTAGCAAATACCAATAATTCAGCACTTCTGCTAAAACCATATTTTTTGTTAATTGCCCAATAATGCCAAAAATAGAATTAATTAAGATAAATAATGAGGCAGTAGTTACAATATGTTTGGGTCTACCCGCTCTTATTAAAAACAATATTGGACTTAAAAAAATTCCACCACCGATCCCTACGATGCCTGAAATAAATCCAAGGGCTGCCCCGATTAAGATAGAAACTAGTGTCGAAACTTTTCGGTAACTTTCTTCTCTATCATCATAAGATTTAAAATTGAATAATAGCAAAGTCCCAGCTGCTGATAAAACCAAAAACAATAAGATTTCAAACAATGGTTTTTCTATCGGTAAAGACCCACCTATATAAGCTAGTGGTATGGAACCAATTAGATATGGAATTAAAAGTCTAAGATTTAAGTTTCCTGCTCTAATATAATTAAAGCAATTGCCTGATACGACGATGATATTGCACGATAATGCTATTACAGGAAAAATAAAGTAGGGAACGCCCCAAATTAAAAGCAAAGCTAAATAGGTAGACCCGCCACCAAAACCAACACTTGAATATAATATGGCAGTGACCAAAAATAATATTGCTAATAGCGGCATCGTTATTTATTCTATAATTTAATTATGCAAGTAAACATAGCCCTTTTAACTGTAACGGACACTAGAACTATTGATACCGACAAATCAGGTGAAATTTTAGTCAAAAAAATAAAAGAGCAAAATCATAACTTGGTCGATAGAAAAATTGTGAAAGATGACAAAAACGAAATAAAAATGATTTTGTTAGACTGGTTAAAAAGTAAGGAACTCGATGTAATAATCACCACCGGAGGAACAGGTTTAACTGGTCGAGATATCACCCCTGAAGTAATAAAAGAAATTGCTGATAAAGAAATTCCTGGATTTGGAGAATTGTTTAGAGAATTAAGTTACAAAACGATTGGAACCGCAGCTATGCAATCACGAACCTGTGCAGTATTAGCAAATGGAAAATATATCTTCGCACTACCTGGTTCTTCAGGTGGTGTCACCGATGCATGGGAGGGAATATTAAAATACCAGCTTGATATCAATCATAAACCTTGCAATTTCGTAGAGTTATTTCCAAGACTTAAAGAAAAATAATTATTTCCGAAACTTTTTTTTCCATTCATCGTAAGGCATACCATAGACATGTTTTCTTGCGTCAGGATCTGAAATTGCTATCCCCTTTTTTTGAGCTTCCTCACGATACCATTTAGATAGACAGTTTCTGCAAAAACCTGCAAGATTCATTAAGTCAATATTTTGAACATCTGTTCTTTCTCGCAAATGGTGAATTAATCTTTCAAAAGCAGCTGATTGTAATTCTTTTTTTGTGGTGTCATCCATAATGAAATATATTGTATATCATTTTATTTGAATTATGAAACTTACAGGATCATATAAGTTAAATGTTAAGAAGGAAATTGTGTGGCAAGCACTTAACGACCCTGATATTTTAAAACAATGTCTTCCAGGATGTGAATCCTTTAAAAAAGAAAGTGATGCTGTTTTCAAAGTCATCGCCACTAATCAAATTGGACCTATGAATGCAACATTTTCTGGTACAGTTACTTTATCAAATATTCAAGAAAATCAGAGTTATACTCTCTCCGGCGAAGGTCAATCATCAGTAGGTTTTGCAAATGGCAGCGCAGATGTAAAACTTAAAGAAGAGAATGGATCAACAACATTAAGCTACGAAGTAGATGTTAACGTAGGGGGTAAGGTTGCTCAACTAGGATCGAGACTGATAGACGGGGTTGCTAAGAAAATGTCAGATTATTTTTTTGGTCGTTTTTCTGACCTGGTTTCTCCAATAAAAAGAGAGAGAAAAGATACTGGTGAAATTGTTGAAGAAAAAAGAGTTGTCGAACTTAAATCCAATTTCTTGAACAAGTACTTTTATTTTGCACTTGCTACATTAATTCTACTCTTAGTTGTAATTTTTTATTTTGTTTCACGTTAAATTCTGGTTGAAGTATTTCTCTTATTGAGTTTTAATAAATCTATCACATCCGGTATTATTTTTAGGGGGATAGTAATGGCAACAGTTAACATAAGGATTAACGGCAAAAAAATTTCAAAAGAAGTTTCAGATAATACTATATTAGCAGATTTTTTAAGGGACGGACTGGCTTTAACAGGGACTCACGTAGGTTGCGACACTTCTCAATGCGGGGCATGTGTGGTTCATTTAGATGGAAATTCAGTAAAAAGCTGTACAACTTTGGTAGCTGACTGTGATGATAGTGAAATTACTACCATTGAAGGTCTTGCAAGCAATGGAAAAATGCATCCCATGCAAGAAGCTTTTAAAAAACATCATGGTTTGCAGTGCGGCTTTTGTACACCAGGCATGGTTATGAGTGCCGTCGATCTATTACAAAAAAATAAAAACCCTAGTGAACTAGAAATAAGAGATTGGTTAGAAGGTAATATTTGCCGTTGCACTGGTTACCAAGGTATTGTGGCGGCTGTAAAAGATGCAGCTTCAAAAATGTAAGGAAACAAGAATATGGCAAATCTAGTAGGAGCAAGAATAGAGAGAAAAGAGGATAAGAAATTTCTTACCGGTAGGGGAAATTATACTGCAGATATAAACCTTGCTCGTCAAACTTACGCTTGTTTCGTTCGATCTCCACATGCAAGAGCAAAAATTAATAAAGTTGATATATCTAAAGCTTCAAAAGCTCCTGGAGTAGTAAAAATCTTAACAGGAGAAGATCTAGCAAAAGATAAAATTGGTGGATTAATCGCAGGCTGGAAAATTGTGAGTCAAGATGGAAAAGACATGAAAATTCCACCTCATCCTCCTCTAGCAAAAGATTCGGTTAATTTTGTGGGCGACCATGTAGCTGTTGTTATTGCCGAAACACTTGAGGAAGCAAAAAATGCCGCTGAACAAGTTAATGTAGGTTACAAGATTCAAAAAGCTGTTGTAAATACTGCTGATGCAATGAATTCTGAAGCTATTCATGAGGGAATTGACAGGAATTTATGTTTTGACTTCTTGTTAGGAGACAAAGGAAAAACTGATGAAGCTTTTTCTAAGGCAGATAAAGTTGTTAAACTTGATTTAGTAAATAATAGATTAATACCAAATGCAATGGAACCTAGAGCTGCTATTGGTGACTATAATCCATCTTCAGAACAATTAACTTTATATACTGCAAGTCAAAATCCTCACCTAGATAGACTAATTTTATCGGCGTTTAATGCTGTACATCCAGAACATAAATTTAGAGTTGTAGCCCCTGATGTAGGAGGTGGTTTTGGATCAAAAATTAACGCTTATGCTGAAGATGTAGTTGTAGCTTGGGCATCAAAAAAAATTGAAAGACCTGTTAAGTGGGTTGCTGAAAGAAGTGAATCATTTTTGTCTGATAATCATGGCAGAGATCATGTTACTCATGCAGAGCTAGCACTTAATAATGATGGCAAAATAACGGGCATAAAAGTTGACACGATTGCAAATTTAGGAGCTTACGCTCTTGTTTTTGCTACAGTAACTCCAACATATTTATACGCGCCTTTACTCTTGGGGCTTTATGATATTCCAACAGCATGTTGCACTGTTAAAGCTGTTTATACAAATACGGCCCCTGTTGATGCTTATAGAGGAGCGGGTAGACCAGAAGCTACATACGTAGTTGAAAGAATTATCACCGAAGCTGCTAAAGAAATTGGAATGGACCAAGCTGAATTTAGAAGAAAAAATTTTATTAAAAAATTTCCACATCAGCAATGTTTGATACATAATATTGACTCTGGTAATTATGATGCACATTTAGACAAAGCTTTAGAATTATCCGATTACAAAAACTTTGAAAATAGAAGATCACAATCTGCAAAAAAAGGGAAATTAAGAGGAATTGGTTTTTCGACTTATTTAGAAGCTTGTGGAATTGCTCCTTCAGCTGTCGTAATGTCGATTGGTGCTGGTGTAGGTTTATGGGAGTCTGCTGAAATAAGATTTAATGCTACAGGAAATATTTCTGTTTTTACTGGAGCTCACAGCCACGGACAAGGTCATGACACGACATTTGCTCAAATTGTTGGTGATAAACTTGGCGTTCCAATAGATAATATTGATATCGTTCACGGAGATACAGATAAAGGGCCTTTTGGAATGGGAACTTATGGATCAAGATCTATTGCTGTTGGAGGAACAGCAATTGTCAAAGCGTGCGATAAAATTATTGAAAAAGGTAAAAAAGTAGCAGCAAAAATGTTGGAAGGAAAACCTGAAGACATAGATTTTAAAGCTGGAGAATTTATATTAAAAAATTCAAACAAAAAGAAAACAATTGGAGAAATTGCATTTGCTTGTTATTTACCTGGAACGTTTGGTGATATTAAATCTCCACTCCCTGAAGGAGTTGAACCAGGCTTAACAGAAACTTCTTTTTTTGATCCTTCAAATTTTTCATTTCCTTCAGGCTCGCATATTTGTGAAGTTGAAGTTGACGAGGAAACAGGAGAAACAAAAGTAGTTAAATATACTGTGGTGGATGATTTTGGAACAATTATTAATCCTTTGGTTGTTGAAGGTCAAGTTTACGGAGGTGTAGCTCAAGGAATTGGACAAGCCTTATATGAAAATGCCCATTATGATGAATCTGGTCAGTTAACAACTGCATCCTATATGGATTATACAATGCCAAGAGCAGATAATTTTCCACAAATTAAACTCGATTACACATCAACACCTGCCACTTCAAATCCTTTAGGTGTTAAAGGATGTGGAGAAGCAGGAACTATAGCATCTCCTCCAGCTGTAATGAATGCGGTAATTGATGCTGTAGGAACAGATGTTTCAATGCCAGCAACAGCTGAAAAAGTTTGGAAAGCTTTGAAAAAAAATGGCTCGAAGAAAGCAGCGGCGTAAGGAAAATATATGAAAAGTTTTAATTTTAAATCAGCAACCAATACAAAGGAAGCGGCGAAACTGGCTTCAGGTCGAACAACTTTTTTAGCTGGAGGAATGACACTTTTACCAGCGATGAAACTTGGGCTAGCAGCATATTCAGATCTTATAAACATAAAAAAAATTAAAGCTCTTTCAGGTATTAAAGTATCGAGTAAATCTTTACGAATTGGAGCTACAACAACACATGCAGAAGTTGCTGCTTCTAAAGAAGTAAAGAAATCAATTTCATCGCTTGCAGACCTAGCAGATGGTATAGGAGATCCTCAAGTAAGAAATAGAGGAACTATTGGTGGATCAATTGCAAACAATGATCCAGCTGCAGACTATCCTTCGGCTTGTTTAGCTTTAAATGCAACAATTCATACAAGTAAAAGAAAAATTCGAGCAGATAAATTTTTTAAAGGAATGTTTGAAACGGATTTAAAAAAAGGAGAGTTAATAGAAACGGTTGAATTTGAAGTTCCAGAAAAATCAAGTTACGCAAAATTTCCAAATCCTGCTTCAAGATATGCCATAGTGGGTATTTATGTTGCAAAATTAAAAAAAGAGGTCAGAGTTGCAGTAACCGGTGTAGAAAGCTGCGTATTTAGATGCAAAAAACTTGAAGATGCTTTATCAAGTAATTTTTCACCTTCAGTAATTGATAACGTAAATTTTTCGAGCAAAGGATTTAATACTGATATCCACGCTTCGGCTGAATATAGAGCTCATATTATCAAAGTAATGGCTAAAAAAGCAGTTTCAAACTGCTAAGAGTTCAAACTTAACAAATTTTAATTTAAACTAGAACAAATGAAAAATTCATTTGATGAAAAAATATTAGACGAAGCTAAGGATTGGCTCACAGCTAAACGAAGTGTCATTTTAGCAACCGTAATTCAAACCTGGGGCTCCTCACCCAGACCTATAGGAAGCCGAATGATTATCAACGACAAAGGTGATTTTTCGGGATCCGTATCAGGTGGATGTGTTGAAACGGCAGTGGTTAGAGAATGCATGGGTTTACTAAAAGAAAGTAAACCCTTTAAAAAAATAGAATTCAAAGTTTCAAATGAGAGTGCCTGGGAAGTGGGTTTAGCCTGTGGTGGTGAAATTGCAATTTTTTTGGAACAAATTAATTAAGAAATATTATGAGTACATTTGTTACTTGGCATAAAAAAAATATAAATTATTGGAAAAAAAAATTAAACGTATCTGATTACGGTATTTTATGGATTGCCTTTGTTAAAGGGTTAATAATTGGATTGTTGATTTATCATTTTTTTATTAATTAATGAAAAAACAATTACTCAATGAAATTATCGAAAAAAAAGAAAAAAAGATTGAATTTGCTATCATTACCAATTTAGAAAATGGAGAGAGTTGTACTTTTGAAAAAAATAAACCCATAGATAAAAATTTCGAAAAATATAAAGAAAAAATAATTTCTCAATTTGACAAAAAAAAGAACGGCATAATAGAAGCAACAAACATCTTTGTTGAAACCTATATTCGTCCAATCAAAATTATTATTGTTGGTGCTGTTCATATTGCACAATATTTAGTGAATTTTGCAAAAAGTTTAAATTTTGAAATCTCAATCATTGATCCTAGGGGTTACTTTGCATCAGAACAAAGATTTCCAGGTATTAAGATAATCAATAAATGGCCGAAAGAATCCTTTGCGGAAATCAAAACAGATCAAAATACTGCTTTGATAGCCTTAACTCATGATCCTAAAATTGACGACCCTGCCATTCAGCATGCATTAAAAAATAAATTTTTTTACATAGGAGCTCTTGGGAGTAAAAAAACTCACGCCAATAGATGCTTAAGACTTAAGGAAGCTGGATTTAATGATGAACAAATCAATAAAATTTTTGGACCTATTGGCATTAAATTAGGAGGAAGGTCAGCTCCAGAAATAGCTTTATCAATTATTGCTCAGTTAGTTTCAGAAGTTTACAAAAAATAATGATTTCAGCTATTTTGCTAGCCGCAGGTCAATCCAAAAGAATGGGTGGCGAAAATAAGTTAACCAAAAAAATCCAAGGTGTTCCTTTAATAAAACATTCAGTGAAAAATATTTTAGCTGCTTCCATTGATGAATTAATTATTGTTCTTGGTTACCAAAAAGAAATCATTGAAAAACTTATTGATAAAAATAAGAAGATAAAATTTGTTTTTAATAAAGACTTTGAAAGTGGAATGGCATCTTCTATCAAAGCGGGACTAAATCATTTATCTAAAAATACTGAGGATTTCTTTATATGCTTGGGAGATATGCCTATGGTAAATTCAGATATTTACAATCAATTAATTAAATCTAGAAATCAAAAAAATATAATTGTGCCCATCTATAATGGTCAACAAGGAAACCCTGTTCTATTTGATAAATCAATGAAAGAAAAAGTCATGGATATCACAGGTGATGTTGGAGCCAAAAAGATATTGGAATTAAACAAAGATAAAATATTAAACTTAGAGATTAATGATCAAAGCATAACTAAGGGCTTTAATACTCAGGGCGATTTTAGTTCTTTATAATTCTGTTATCAGGATCGTGAAGTGGTTTAGATTCTATGATAGCTTTATATTTTGTTTTTTCTACTTCAATTTCTATATCTCTCCCATTTAGGTTTTGTTCTGAGTTCACGTAACCAAAGGCCATATTTTTTTTAAAATTAAACGAATAATTGCCTGATGTTGTTCTCCCAATAATTTTGCCATCACTTAATATGGGTTCATCGTGAAGTAATAAAGGAAATCCAGGTCTATTTTCTTTTAGGCTTAAGATGACAAGTTTCTTTTTAAGTTTTTGTTCCTTGATTTTAAGAAGTGCGTCTTTGCCAATGAAATCTACATTTTTTTTATAACTAATTGCAAAACCTAATCCAGCTTCATATTGATTTTCTTCAGGAGTGATATCATGACCCCAGTGCAAGTATCCCTTTTCCATTCTCAAGGTATCCATGGCATGAACGCCTGCATGACAAATCTGATATTTTGCTCCATCTTTAATTATTTTATTGTAAATGGTTTTTGCATCTTTTGTTGGTATATAGAGCTCCCATCCTAATTCTCCTACATAAGATAATCTTTGTACCCATAAGTTTATGTTTAAAACTTTTATATTTTTCCCTGTGGCAAAAGGAAAATCCTTTGTTTCGAAATATTTTCCAGCAATATCAGTCATCAGATTTCTACTTTTGGGACCAAACACACCAAGACAAGCATAATCTTCGGTAACATCTTTAAATTCAACGTTTGAATCTAAATGTTTAAGAATATGATGCTTGTCATGTTCTCGAACAGCAGCCGAACTTACAACTCTAAAATAATTTTGATCTAAACAAACAACAGTTAAATCTGACTCAATCCCACCATCTTTATTCAACATTTGAGTATAACTTGTTCTGCCTTTTTCATTTTTAATATTAGCGGTACAAATACATTGTAGCTCTACGTGAGCTTTAGGACCTTTTAATTCAAACTTAGAAAATGGAGTTAAATCAAATAAACCAATATTTTTTCTCGTGTTAATCGTTTCATATTCAACAGATGGATACCAATTTTGATAATTAAAACTGTATTCATATTTTGCTTCAGCCCCGTTTCTTATAAACCACATAGGACGTTCATAACCGGCTACAGCGCCAAAACATGCTCCTGCCTTTTTTAATTCTTCATGGTATGGAAGTAATTTTTGATTTCTTGATGTTTTATGTTGCTTGTAAGGCCAATGCATTCCATATAAATCTCCAAGAGTTTCGGTCACTCTTTCCATAATAAATTTTTTAGATGAATTAAATTTTTCAAATCTTCTAATATCCGCACTAAACAAATCCTCATTAATGTGACCATTCATCATCCATTCTGCAGTAGCTCTCCCCGCTCCTCCTGCGCTTGCTATTCCTATGCTATTAAAACCACAACAAACATAAAAATTCCTAACTTCAGGTACCTCTCCCAAAAGATAACTTGTATCTGGTGTAAAAGATTCAGGTCCAACAAAAAACTTTCTAATTCCTGTTTTTTCCAATAAAGGCAATCTTTTTATTGAAGCTGATAAGTAAGGTTCGAAATGTTCAAAATCTTCAGGAAATTCACCAAATGAAAAATCATTAGGAATTTTATCTAAATTTTTAAATGCAGGTTTTGCATTAGGTTCAAATATACCCACTAACAATTTTCCAGCATCCTCTTTTAAATACAAACAGGCATCAAAATCGCGCAAGACAGGCAGTTTTTTGGGTAAATCTTTTATAGGTTCAGTCAGAATATAAAAATGCTCATTAGGATACAAAGGAACACTCACTCCAATATCCTCAGCTATTTGTCTAGACCACATACCTGCAGTAAGAACTATATATTCACAATCAATTACTCCTTTGCTTGTTTTAACACCTGCAATTCTTCCATTTTTTGTTAAAATTTTATCAACTGGACATTTTTCAATGATTTTGGCTCCTTCCATTTTTGCGGCCTTTGCCAAAACATTCGTCACTCCCACAGGATCTGCCTGTCCATCTAGCGGCATATAAATACCTCCAACAATATTTTCTTCGTTTATTATTGGGTAAAGTTCTTTAATTTTTTTGATATCCAAAACCTCAACCCCTACATCAAATAATTGTGCGGTTGTTGCTTGTCTTAAAAGTTCTTGTAATCTAGATTTTGTTGTAGCGATAGATATAGCTCCATGTAGCTTTAATCCACTTGATAGTTCCGTTTTTTTTTCTAATTCTTTATAAAGATCTAATGAATACTTTCTAAGTTTAGTAATTGTAGCAGTGGCACCTAACTGGCTAACTAAACCAGCTGCGTGCCAAGTGGTCCCTGATGTAAGTTGATCTCTCTCTAAAAGAACTACATCCTTCCAACCAAATTTAGCTAAATGATAGGCAACAGAACATCCAGCTATACCCCCGCCAATAATTACAACTTTAGCGCCACTTGGTAACTCTTTTTTCATTTAAAATATATTAATTAATTTGTTAACGCTTCGCTAGGAGAAACATATTTATGTCCGAAGACATCAGCTACCGCTTTATATGTTACTTGGCCCTTAAAAATATTTAACCCTGCTAGAAAATTTTTGTCTTCCTTTAGAGCATTTACACAACCTTTGTTAGCTAATTTAGCTAGAAAAGGAAGTGTAGCTTTATTTAAAGCAAGCGTTGAAGTTCTTGGAACGCCCCCAGGCATATTCGTCACACAATAGTGAACGATATTATCTACAATATAAGTTGGATTTGCATGGGTAGTGGGTTTGCTGGTTTCTACACAACCGCCTTGATCAATTGCAACATCAACAATAACTGAACCTCTTTTCATAATTTTTAACATATCTTTCGTGACTAACTTTGGAGCTTCTGCACCTGGTATCAAAACTCCACCAATTAGTAAGTCACATTCGGAAATTAATTTTTTCAAATCAGCTTTATCACTTTGGATTGGAACTATTTTATCTCTAAAAATTCCTTTTAGTTGTTCTAGTCGTTGAGTTGATTTGTCGACGATATATACGTTGGATTTCATTCCAGTTGCAATCAAGGCTGCATTTTCTCCTACAACACCCCCTCCAAGAATAACTACAGTTGCTGGATCTACCCCGGGTGCGCCACCCAATAATAGACCTCTACCTTTTTGTGTCTTTTCTAAAGAATGTGCTCCAGCTTGAATTGACATTCTTCCTGCCACAGCGCTCATGGGTGCTAATAAAGGCAATTTGCCATTATTATCAGTCACCGTTTCATAAGCAATGCAAACAGATTTAGATTTTATCAAACCTTCTGTTAGTTCTTTTGCTGCTGCTAAGTGTAGATAAGTAAAGACAACCTGATTTTCCTTAATCATTGCAATTTCATTATCCAGTGGCTCTTTTACCTTTACGATAATTTCCGAGTCATTAAAGATGTCTGTAGCTTGACTAACAATTTTTGCATCAGCTTTTTTATATTGATCATTATCAAAACCAGCTTCAAATCCGCTATTATTTTCGACCAGAACTTCATGTCCATTTGAGGTAAGCACTTTAACGCTATCGGGTGTTAAACCAACTCTACTTTCTTGAGCTTTAATTTCTTTTGGGACGCCAATGCGCATTATTTTTTCATATAATTTTTGATACCAGTACGCAGTTTTTCAAAAATTTCGTCAATATGTTTTTTCTCACATACAAATGCTGGAGCAAGGATTAAACAATCTCCTGTAGCTTTAAAATTAACCCCGGCTTCATAACATTTTTTGAAACATGTAAAACCAGCTTTTCCTGGTTTATCCTCGGGTTTAATATCAATTCCACCCATCATCCCATAACCTCTAATATTAGATACACAATCAAGATCTTTTAAAGAAAATAAACCGTCTAAAAAATAGGGAGAAAGTTTTTTGGCTCTATTAAATATATCTTCCTTTTCAAAAATATCTTGTACTGCAAGTGCTGCAGCAACAGCTATGGGAATTCCTGAATAAGTATATCCATGAAATAATTCGACTGCTCCTTTTGGTGAAGCGTCCATTACGGTATCATAAATTTCTTCTTTTACTGCGACTGCTCCCATTGGCACAACTCCATTGGTAGTAGCTTTTGCCATAGTCAATACATCAGGTGTAACACCAAATTCTTGCGAAGCAAAAGCGGAACCCATTCGACCCCAACCAGTAATTACTTCATCAAAAATTAAAATAATCCCATGTTTGTCACAAATTTCTCTTAAACGTTTTAAATATCCTTTTGGAGGAACCAGTGTACCAGTTGAGCCTGCTGTCGGTTCCACGATACAAGCTGCGATATTTTCTGCTCCTAAATTCGCTGCAATACGCTCTAGATCATTTGCTAATTCTGCTCCAGTTTCAGGTTGACCTCTAACGTATTTATGTTCTGGTAGATGAGTATGTCTCATATGTACAACCCCTGGCATTAAAACACTTGCAAAAGTTTTTACATTGTTAACCATTCCTCCCACAGAAGTAGCCCCGATATTCATACCGTGGTAAGCACGTTCTCTGCCAACAAAGCGAAATCTTTGACCTTGGCCTTTTGCTTTGTGATAAGCAATTACAATTTTAATTGCTGTTTCAACCGCAGAAGAACCACAAACCGTATAAAAAATTCTATTTAAATCGCCTGGTGTATGTTTTGCAATTTTTGAAGCTAATTCAAAGGACCCTCCAAAACCTTGTTGGAAAGGTTGAACATAATCAAGCTGTTCTAATTGCTTGGTAACCGCATTTGTAATTTCTTTTCTACCATGACCTAATGGGTTACAAAATAATCCTGAGCTTGCATCTATATGTGTTCTCCCATGATGATCTTTTAAATAAATTCCTTTCGCTTCTATGATTAATCTTGGGTTATCTTTAAAATCTCTATTCGATGTAAAAGGCATCCAATGTTCTTGTAAAGAATTTGGAATATTTGTAGCGCTTGACTTGCTCATAATTTTTTTTGAAAACTTTTCCTCTTGTTCATTTAGATTATCATTTTTGCCAAAGTCATAGCTATTTAATTAATAGTCGGTAATAAATTATACAACCTACAGTAGAGCCTTGATTTAGTTTATCTAGACTTTAATTGACTTGTCAAATTATTTGATCTTAAATGCCACCGTTAATCTTTATAACTAAACGAGGGAAATAATGAAAAAAATAATAAGTTTATTACTAGGAAGTATTATTGCTCTTACCTTAAGTATATCAGCGGCTTTTTCAGCTGCTAATGAAGTAAGAGTAGCTTTCTTTTTAGAGTGGGCACTTCCAAACCAGGAAGATAAAGTTAAAAAGACTTTTGACGATGCTTTAGGAGTTCCTGTTAAGTGGACTAACTTTGCAACAGGTGGTGAGATGACAGAAGCTATGTTGTCTGGGGATATTGATATCTCTTATTCACAAGGTTTAACGCCTTTTGTAAATGCTGTTAATGCTAAAGCACCTATCAAGCTTGTAGACATTGCAGTTATATATGGAATGGGCGGCACTACATGTGTTGCAGCTAAAGGTATAGATAAAGAGAATGCTTCTATTAAATTAGATGGTCAAAAAGTTGCTGTTCCTTTAGGAACTATGGCTGACTACGTTTTCAAAGAAACAATGAGAGTTGTAGGAGCTGA